>ERZ650308.863-NODE-863-length-16259-cov-3.805665_pt1 | contig 16259 bp, 12 predicted proteins | sample MGYA00376244_ERZ650308 | MGnify/ENA primary metagenome ERZ650308 (study PRJEB26733, sample SAMN07839295) | wastewater metagenome | biome: small river; feature: stream; material: water | place: USA: North Carolina | collected 2016-04-26 ... | reverse complement strand
TTCCCACAAGACCTGAAGAGTTTCCTGCTATTACACACGATTTGGCGTATGATAATTTGTATATCAAAGGTGGTGGAGGTCTTTTCACTGCTACAAGTGCAATTAGTGCTGATTATAAATTTGTTACACAAGAATTAGCAATTGCTCTAACACCTGCTTATAGTATGAGGAGTAGAGTAACAGCAGGTACTATGGGTATTTTATTAGGTACTTTTGCTTTACCAAAAACAGTTTATTCAGCAATTAATAATACTTATCAAAAAGCTCACGAAACAACAAAAAAATAACAATCATTAAAATAATTATATATTATAAAGGCTAGTTTTTAAATTTCAATTGCTATTTCTGAAATAACCCTTAAATTTGTCTTTTACAAAGTTTATACATTTTCAAATGAATATTTCTGAAATACGCGCACAGTTTTTTGCTTTTTTTGCTTCTAAAGGTCATGAAGTGGTTTCTTCAGCGCCTATGGTTGTTAAGAACGATCCTACTTTGATGTTTACTAATGCCGGTATGAATCAATTCAAAGATTATTTTTTAGGGAATGCTTCTCCAAAAAATCCACGTGTTGCAAATAGTCAGAAATGTTTACGTGTTTCAGGAAAACATAACGATTTAGAAGAAGTTGGTGTTGATACCTATCATCACACGATGTTTGAAATGTTGGGGAATTGGTCGTTTGGAGATTATTTTAAGGAAGACGCTATAACTTGGGCTTGGGAACTTTTAACTGAAGTTTATAATATTCCAAAAGATAAATTATATGTAACTGTTTTTGAAGGCGATGCAAAAGATGGTGTTCCTCAAGACAGCGAAAGTTTCTCGATTTGGAAAAAATTTATCGCTGAAGAACGTATTATCTTAGCATCTAAAAAAGATAATTTTTGGGAAATGGGCGATACAGGTCCATGTGGACCTTGTACAGAAATTCATGTTGATTTAAGATCTGAAGAAGACCGCAATGCAATTGATGGAAAAACATTGGTAAATGAAGATCATCCGCAAGTTATTGAGATCTGGAACAATGTATTCATGCAATTCAATCGAAAAGCAGATGGAAGTTTGGAGCCACTTCCAGCGACACACGTAGATACTGGAATGGGACTAGAACGTTTAGCGATGGCTTTACAAGGAAAGCAATCCAACTACGATACGGATTTATTCCAAACATTAATCAAACATTTGGAAAGCGTTTCTGGAATAAAATACGGTTCAAAAGAAGAAACGGATATTGCGTTACGTGTAATTGCAGATCACATTCGTGCGATTGCATTTTCAATTGCGGATGGCCAATTACCTTCTAATACAGGTGCAGGATATGTTATCCGAAGAATATTGCGTCGCGCCGTTCGTTACGGCTACCAAACATTGGGATTAAAAGAACCATTTTTATGCGATTTATCAATTGTTCTAGGAGAAATAATGGGAGATCCTTTTACAGAATTAATTCAACAAAAAGAATTGATTCAAAAAGTAATTCGTGAAGAAGAAATCAGCTTTTTTAGAACATTGGAACAAGGAATCAGACGTATGGATACCATTATGGAATCAACAAAAAAAGCCAACAAATCGATCATCGATGGTGTTGAAGCTTTTGAATTGTTTGATACTTTTGGTTTTCCAATCGATTTAACTAGCTTAATTGCCCGTGAAAACAACTTGGAAATTGATGAAGCTGGTTTTGATGCTGAATTACAGAAACAAAAAGAGCGTTCAAGAGCAGCAACTGCTGTAGAAACAGAGGATTGGGTACAATTATTAAGCGATAATTCTGTTGAATTCATAGGTTACGATAATCTTATAGCTGAAATTCAACTTGTTAAATACCGAAAAGTAAGTCAGAAACAAAAATCATTTTATCAATTAGTATTCAATCAAACACCTTTCTATCCTGAAGGTGGTGGACAAGTTGGTGATACTGGTACAATTGAAGCAAATGGCCAACAAATTGCGATTTTTGATACTAAAAAAGAAAACAATTTGATCATTCATTTGAGTACTGAACTACCAACTGATTGTTCAGCAACATTTACAGCGAATGTAAACCAAGAAAAACGGTTTGCATCTGCACAAAACCATTCCGCTACTCACCTATTACATCATGCACTTCGCACGGTTTTAGGCACACATGTGGAACAAAAAGGATCGATGGTTGCTCCATCCAATTTACGCTTTGACTTTTCACATTTCTCTAAAGTCACAGATGAAGAATTAGCTCAAATTGAAGCACTTGTTTGTGCAGCTATACAACATAACATTTTATTAGACGAACGTAGAAATTTCCCAATTGACGAAGCAAAAAAAATGGGTGCAATGGCATTATTTGGAGAAAAATATGGCGATGCTGTGCGCGTAGTGAAATTTGGCGATTCAGTTGAATTATGCGGAGGAACACATGTTGGTTCTACAGGCGCTATTGGTTTATTTAAAATCACGTCTGAATCGGCTGTAGCTGCTGGAATTAGACGAATTGAAGCGATAACTGGTGCAACAGCTGAACATTATTTCAGAACGAAAGCAAGTCTTCTAGACGAAATTGCGTTGCACTTAAAAAATCCAAAAGACCTTTCAAAAGCGGTTGAAGATTTAATAGCAAAAAACAATACTTTACAAAAAGAAATAGCAATTTTCCAAAAAGAGAAAGCAGTTTTAATCAAACAAGAATTAAAGCAAAAAATTGTCAACATAGACGGGATAAACTATTTAGGAGAAATTGTTGCTTTAGATGCTAATTCTATCAAAGATATTTTATTCCAACTGAAAGGAGAAATCAATCAATTCTTCGCAGTTATTGGAGGCGATGAAGGCGATAAATGCACGTTAAACATCATTGCATCTGACGAAGTAATTGCTAATAAAGGTGTCAATGCAGGAAACATGATTCGTTCTGCAGCCAAACACATACAAGGTGGCGGAGGCGGTCAACCATTTTTCGCTACTGCAGGTGGTAAAAACAGTAGAGGATTAAAAGATGCTATTGAAGAAGTTAAGAATTTGATTTTTTGAATTTAGAAATTCGTTTTTTTATGAATTGATTCACTCTCTAGATTTAATAATAAATCCTTATTTTTTGACTACTTTACTAACTTCAATAATATTGTTATATCTATCTAATCCTTGAATAAAATATATACCAGATTTATATTCAAAAGGTATAACGATATTTTTTGATTGACAATTATCTAGTTCAACAATTAATTGACCTGACACATCAATTATCTTAATTTTCTGAATATTATTTTTATTTGTTAAATCTATGTTAATAGATTCATTTTCAATAGGATTAGGGAATATTTTTAAAGTACCAAATGATTTTTCATTTTCATCGATTGTTAAAAAGGTATTAGAATATAAGTCATTAATTTCATCACTTGTTAGACATCTATTGAAGATGAATACGTCATCAATATATCCGTTCATTAAGCCACGAACACTTCCAAGAGTGTGCGTGTGGACCCCAACAGAAACATAATCAATTGAAGTTATAAAATCGCCCGTTTGATTATAGTTAGAAGTTCCTGCTAAAACACCATCTATATAAAATGAAACTTCATTTCCACACTTCATACCCAAGTAATGATGCCATTGGTTCATAGAAGGAGAAGGAACAGTAACTGAAACAGATGCCGCATTTGTATTTATGCCACTTCTAACTACAAAAGTAGCTAAGTTTGAAGCAGTTTTTGTAACTAATAATATAGTAGATTTAGCAGTCAATGTTGCATTATCATCTCGTTGTTGAAATAATACATTTTGATTCTCCATACCCCCTCCTTGTCCAGACATTTTAACCCATCCTGCAACTACAAAATCTGAAGTTGTTATTACAGGCATATTATTATTAATAGTTACACTACTATTTGTACCGTTGAACAAAGCAGCATTTTGGTTATTACCAAATCTATCTACTCAATATGATGAAACTGTTGAATTTGTTGATATATTATTTGAACTATTATCTAAAGAATTATTAGAAAACAGTAATTTCAAAATTAAACCATTTGAACTCAACTGAGAGAATCCACAGATTGGGAAGAGTAAAACTAAAATAAAATTTCTCATAAACTATTAATAAAATTTAAACAAATGTAACATTAAAAAGGTAAGATAATTTATTTTCTATGTGAACTTATAAAGTTCCTCCCCTTTTTTAGATAAGTCAACACTTCAATTTCTAATTTGAAGAGATAAACAGGAGCAACAAATAAACCAAAAAAGGTAACACATTGAGCGACTACCATTTGCCAATTACTGAAGGGTAATTTAGAAATAAAATGGCCTATTAATAGAGATATAAAAGCCAACAACAAAATAATAAATTGATGTTTAGTAAAAGGATGCATTTTATAGACATACCATACAAAAATCAATCTACCAATGTTATAAAAAATTAATGCAAAAGAAGTTGAAATTGCAGCTCCTGTTATTCCCCATTTTGGAATAAATAAAAGGTTTAATCCGAACACAGTTCCTATTAAAAACAAGGTGAAAAAGATGTCAAATTTATATTTTTTTGAAGTTGAAAAAATCGAACCATTTAGTCCAAAATACATATCTAGTAACCTACCAACCATTATAAAAAGAAAAACCCACTTTCCTTCGTGAAATTCTGGCTTTAAAAAAGAAAATAAGAAATCTATGTTTAACCAGATTGGGATAAAAGTGAAAAAGCCAATAAATAAAGAAACAGAACTTACTTTTTGATATAATTCTTTCATTTTAGAAAATTCTCGGTGTTTCCAATGATCACTAACTAAAGGAGCACTAATTTTAATCAATGACTTATAAGGAACTTGAATAGCGCTGGCTAAAAATATAGTAGTAGAATAAATACCAGTACCTTTCAATCCTATAATTTGAGCCAGCATAATTACGTCAAGAGAATTAACTAAAACAACACCTAAAGTATTGATGTAATTGTAAGCAGAATATTGTATGATTATTTTTTTGAATTTTTTAGAAATTGAAATAGTAGAAAAATTTAAATTAAATTCATTCATTTTTTTTAAATAAATCACTAATAACATTGTTGGGATTATGTATATTAAACTGTGTAAAATGACAAAAGAATGGAATGTTATTTGTTGAAACCATAAAAGAAAAAGTAATAATGTTAACGCAATCCTTAGAACAATTTCTAAGGCAAATGCAGTAAAAATATTTTTATAAAAAGCTCTCAAGTAAACTTCAAAAATCATGTATAACACATAAGAAATACCTATTGGAAGAACCCATAAATAATATTCGTTAAAAAGTTTAGATTTCTCCGAATAAAAAGATTGAATTTCCTTTTGAAAAAACAATGTTAAAAGCGTGAAAATAACAATCCCAATGAATACTATTAATAGAATAAAAGGTAAAAATCCATGGTGTTTTTTTTCTGTATTTTTAAAAAAAGGGAGGAATTTCCAAGTAGTAAATAGGGCTCCGAAATTAGCCATTTGAGCAAACAGAATACCAAGAGAATAGATTAAATTAATTAAACCAATTTGTTCTGTTGTTAAGATGATTAAAAAGAGTAATCCTTTATTCAAATAGCCCAATGCAATCCCTATGTAAGAAATCAACATTGTTCTGAATGCATCTTTTTGAACTATACCCATCTTAAAATTTAGCGAATTTAATCATTTATCAAACTAAAGTGAAAATTATATTATTAGAAATTGTATTTTTGTTTGAAATAAACTCTTTAGCCAAAAATGCGATTAATATCGATTGTAATTTGCACGTATAATAGATCTTTGTATCTTCCAAAATGCCTTGATCATTTAATCGCTCAAGATGCAGACCCAAGTTTATTCGAGATTATTATTGTTGATAATAATTCTACAGATAATACAGCAGAAATTTCAAAATCATTTATTGCTAACAACCCAAATTTTAATATCACCTATGAAGTTGAAACAAAACAAGGGTTGTCTAATGCTCGAAATAAAGGAATTGAATTAGCAAATGGTGAATTAATCGCATTCATTGATGATGACGGATTTGCACGCACTAATTACATATCTGAATTATTAAAAATTGTTGACGAAAAAAGCTTTTTAGACTACATATCATTTGGAGGAAAAGTTGAGCCGATATACAACATTGATAAAAACCCTATCTGGTTGTCAAAGTATATAGATGGCGTTGTATCAAAAGTAGATTTAGGAAATAAAGTAATACCATTTTATAAAAAATACCCAGCTGGATGTAATATGGTGTTCAGAAAAGAATTTTTTGAACTTTATGGAGGTTTCAATGTTGACCTTCACACAAGGGGTGACGATAAGTTTGTATTTGATAAACTGAAAAGAAATAAATTAAAAATTCTTTATTTACCTCAGCTCTATGTAGAGCATTTTATTGATGATTATAGATTAGAGAAGCCTTTTATCATTAGATTGTCAAAAATAATTGGACAAAGCGAACAAATAAGATTAAAAAATCAAACTTTAATTAAAAAAATCAATAAGTGTTTAGAATATATTTTTAAATTATTCGCAGCTTTTATTCTAGCTTTTTTATTCACTGTACAATTTAAATTTCAAAAAGCACAATATCTTCTTATCGTTAGGTGGAATGTTTTGAAAGGTTTTTTTATCAAATCTAACATTTAATTAGTTACTGGATGGGGCTATTTTTCAAGAAATTAAAAAACATTGCTTTACATTTAGTGAATGTAAAGTTTTACAAACTATTACAAATCATATTAGTAGCAAGTGTAAAAGGTAAAAACAACCCCGGTAAAACTAAAATTTTAGGGAAGAAAGTAACATTTAGTGATGCTTTCTCTTTAATTGGTATGTACAACGAAATTATTTTACAGGAAATTTATCGTTTTGAAACAGAAAAAGAAAAACCTGTAATTATAGATTGTGGGGCGAATATTGGAATTTCTATTTTGTATTTTAAATCTAAATATCCTAATGCTGTAATAACCGCGATTGAAGCAGATCCAACAATCGCAACTATTTTGCAGAACAATTTATTAAACAATAACATTCAAGTAGAAATAATTCAAAAAGCTATTTGGTCAAATTCTAATGAATTGATACAATTTGGTTCTTCAGGAGATGATTCAGGATCAATTTTTAATTTAGATAATGCGAAAGAAGTTGAAACCATAAAGCTTAATGACCTTTTTGAAAAATACGAAGAAGTTGATTTATTAAAAATTGATATTGAAGGAGCTGAAATTGAAGCCTTAAAAAATGGGAATGTCAATTTGACAAAGATAAAAAGAGCTTTTGTTGAATTTCATTCATTTCCTAATCGACCTCAAGAACTTGAAGAACTACTTGCTGTTTTTTCTAAACAAGGGTTTAGATATTACATAATACCAGCTCGTAAAATGAAACAACCTTTTATGGAGAATCATCATTTGAATCAAATGGACTTACAATTAAATATTTTCTTTATAAAAAATGAAACAATTAATTAACAACATTTTTCTTACTGGGATTTCAATTGTAAAAATTATTTTACTATCTAAATGGTTCAATACGTTAAAGCATAAAAGCGCAAAAAAATCATGTGTAATTATTGGTAACGGTCCTTCTTTTAACACAAGTATACTTCAATATAAAGAAGCGTTTCTGAAGCATGAACTCATTTGTGTAAACAATTTTGCAAATACGGACTATTATGAAGATTTAAAACCTAGATATTATTTACTTCAAGCGCCAATTTTGTTTCAATCAAATGAAAATAGCTCACCCTTTTACATTAAAATGAGAGATGAGCTATTTAAAAATATTGCACAAAAAACTGCTTGGGAACTAAATTTAATGGTGCCTTTTAGAGCTAAGAAATCAAAAGAATTTTTGAATGTACTCCAACGAAATAAATTTATTAAAGTCCATTATTTCAATGATATCGCAATAGAAGGGTTTGATCGTTTTAAGTTTACATGTTATACTTTAAAATTAGGGATGCCAAGGCCTCATAATGTATTAATCCCTTCCATTATCAATGCCATTTGTATGGGCTTTAAAGAAATAAATATCCTAGGCGCTGATCACTCTTGGTTAAGTGAGATATCAGTAAACAATAAAAATGAAGCGTTAGTTAATCAAAAGCATTTTTATGATGAAACTGTTTCAAAACCTCAAAAAATGGAGGATTACATTAAAAGGCCAAGAAAATTGCATGAAATAATTCATAAATTTTATTTAACTTTCAAAGGTTATTGGGACATTGAAAAATTCTCAAAAATAAACAATGTGCAAATTTATAATGCAAGTGAACATTCTATGATTGATGCATTTGAGCGAAGACTATTAAAACAAAAATAAAAGTGAAAGATAAATCAATTTTAATCACAGGAGGGACAGGTTCTTTAGGGAAAGCCTTAACGAAACACATATTAACAAATTTCCCTGATGTAAAAAGACTGGTGATTTTCTCTAGAGATGAGCAAAAGCAATTTGAAATGGAACAAGACTTTCCAAATCGAATTTATCCTCAAATTCGTTATTTCATTGGGGATGTTCGTGATCTAGAGCGTTTAGAAAGAGCTTTTACAGATATTGATTATGTGATTCATGCTGCTGCGATGAAACATGTGCATATTGCTGAATACAACCCTGACGAATGTGTTAAAACGAATGTTGGAGGTGCAGAAAATGTAATAAAAGCAGCACTTAAGACGAATGTTCAAAATGTTGTAGCCCTTTCAACTGACAAAGCTTGCGCACCCATCAATTTATACGGTGCAACTAAGTTAACTTCAGACAAACTATTTGTTGCTGCAAATAACATACGAGGAAAGAAAAATATTAAATTTTCTGTGGTAAGGTATGGAAATGTAATGGGCTCAAATGGTTCCGTTATACCGTTTTTTCTAAAACGAAAGAAAACAGATGGAATATTACCTATAACGGTTGAAACTATGACTCGCTTTAACATTTCCCTTCAAGGGGGTGTAGACATGGTCATGCATGCACTAGTAACAGCATGGGGTGGTGAAATTTTTGTTCCTAAAATCCCTTCTTACCGTATTTTAGATGTTGCTGAAGCAATTGGTCCTAATTGTGAGAAGCCTGTTATCGGTATTCGTCCTGGTGAAAAAATTCATGAAGAAATGATTACTTCATCTGATTCATTTTTCACTTACGACTTAGGTAAGTACTATGCAATTCTCCCTCAAACAACTTCATGGGATATCCATGAATTTACTGAAGCTTTTAATGCGAAAAAAGTTCCAGAAGGATTCTCTTATAATTCTAATAATAATGAGGAATGGGAATCAATCGAAAGCTTAAGACAATTGATTATAGAACATGTAGACCCGACTTTTAAAATATGAAAGCAATTCCCTACGGAAGACAAGAAATAACAGAAAGTGATATTATTGCTGTCACAGAAGCGTTGCAAGCAGATTTTTTAACACAGGGGCCACGCATTCTAAAATTTGAACAAGAATTTGCAAATTATGTTGATGCTAAATATGCCGTTGCTGTTAGTAATGGAACAGCTGCACTTCATTTATCTGTTTTAGCACTTGGAATTAAGCAAGATGAGTATGTAATTTGCTCTCCCTTAATGTTTGCAGTATCAGTAAACTGTGTTAAATATTGTGGAGGTAATGTTCTATTCGCAGATATTGACCCAACAACTTATTTGTTGGATATTGAAGCTGTATCGAACGTTTTGGCGTTAAACAAAGATAAAAAAATTGTAGGTATAATTCCAGTTGATTTTGCAGGGAGAGTTACTCAGTTAGATAAATTTAAACAATTAGCAGATGCAAATGGACTATGGATACTTGAAGATGCTTGCCATGCTCCTGGTGGTTATTTTGTTGATTCATTTGGAACTAATCAAAAAGCTGGAAATGGACAATTTGCTAACGCGTCCATATTCTCGTTTCACCCAGTAAAACACATTGCTACAGGTGAAGGCGGGATGATTACAACAAATGACAAAACCATTTACAATAAACTTTTGGAATTAAGGACCCATGGCATTACACGCGATGCCTCAAAATTTGAAAATTCAATTGAATTTGCCAGCGGTAATAGTTCTTTAACCTTCCAAGATTACCCACTTTGGTATATGGAAATGCAGGAATTAGGTTACAATTATAGAATTACAGATTTTCAAGCTGCATTAGGAAGTTCTCAATTAGTTCGTGCCGATAAAAATCTTGAACGAAGAATTCAAATTGCTCAACGATACACGGATGAACTTGCTGATTGTAAAGGAATTATTCATTCTTCTGGAACGATAGTAGGGCATGCTTACCATTTATATGTTTTAGAAGTTGAAGATAGAAGAGGCTTATATGATCATTTAAGATCTCAACAGATATTTGCTCAAATACATTACATACCTGTTCATTTAATGCCTTATTATAAGCAACTTGGATGCAAAGAAGGCGATTTACCAAAAGTAGAAAAATATTATTCTCGTTGTATTAGTATACCGATGTTTCCAACTATGTCTGACGATGAACAAACTTATGTAATTGAGCAAATTAACTCATACTATTATTAATTATCCATGGCAATTGCAATCATACCCGCTCGTGGAGGCAGCAAACGTATTCCAAGAAAAAACATCCAACTTTTTCATGGTAAACCAATCATCGCATATTCAATTGAAGCAGCAATTGGAAGTGGATTATTTTCAAGAGTGATTGTTTCAACTGATGATGCTGAGATAGCTCAAATTGCAGAAAAATTTGGTGCTGAAGTGCCATTTTTACGTTCCCAAGAAAATTCAGATGATTTTGCAACAACCTCATCAGTATTAATCGAAGTAATTGAACTATTAGAATTAAGAAAAGAAGAATTCAAAACAGTTTGTTGCATTTATCCTACTAGCCCATTAATTGACTCAAAAGATATACAAAATGCAAACGAATTATTTATAAATAGTAACTTCGATACAGTTATAAGTTGTGTTGGCTATAGCTTTCCAATTCAACGTTCTTTTCATATTAATAAAAAAAATATTGTAACATTAAATCATCCTGAAGCCATTAATCAGCGGTCGCAAGACTTAAGTAAAAATTTCCATGATGCTGGTGCAATGTACTTTTTAAATGTACAACAATTTAAAACATCAAAATCAATTTGGTCAGGAAAAATTGGAGCGTATGAATTATCAGAATTAAAAGTACAAGACATTGATACACCAGATGATTGGAAAATTGCAGAATTAAAATATTCAATCCTTCATCCATGATGAAACGAATAAAAATCCGCGTTGACGCTTCTAGCGAAATAGGATATGGTCATTTAACACGATGTTGTGCACTATTAAATTCTATTACTGAAATACACGCTTATTTTTATTCCACAGAGCCCATTGAACAGAGTTTGAACCAACTTTGCTTGACTCATTTCTCATTTATCCATCTTGCTAATAATGAGGATTTTATTGAACATGTTACTGAAAATGACATTCTACTTATTGATGGTTACCATTTTGATTCTACTTATTTAACAAAACTAAAATTAAAAGGGTCAAAAGTAATATACATTGATGATTTAGCTCATCAGTATTTACCTGTCGATGTTATAATTAATCCAACACCAGGTTTTACGGCAAATTCTTATTCTTCTCTTTTAGCTACACAATATTTTCTTGGACTAGATTTCGCCTTACTTAGAAGCTCTTTTCAAGAACTAGCAAACAAACAAAGAAGTGCTAAAATTGAAAATAGCTTGTTGATATGTTTTGGTGGATCCGATCCTCTGAATAAAACAGCAATTGCTTATAAAGCTGCAATTGATTCTATGAGATTTTCAGAAATTCATATTGTTTTAGGTCAAGGTTACATACATGAATTTAATATAGAAAACGGTTCAATACCATCTACTATTTATACGGCTTTACCAGAACAAGAAATGGCTAATTTAATGCGTAAAATGGACTATGGAATCGTTCCAACCAGTGGAATTCTTCTTGAATGTCTAGCTGCAAAAATCAACGTTATAAGCGGTTATTACATTGAAAATCAGAAATTTGTTTATGCTGAACATTTGAAATTAGGTAACTTCACAGATGCTTCAAACTTATCATATGAATCTATATTATCAAGCATCTTAAAATTGAAGAAAAACGAGTGGAAAAATATAAGTATAGACGGGAAATCAACTATACGTTTGTCAAAAATTATTAGTTCTGTTCAATCCGAAGAAAAATATTCTATTCGCTTTGCAACATCTTCAGATCTCGAAATAACTTACCAATGGGCTAATCACCAGCTAATCCGTAAATTTGCATTTAATCAAGAATTTATACCATATGAAGTTCATCAAAATTGGTTTATCTCCAAAATTACCTCAAAGGAATGCTTTTACTTTCTATTGACAAAAGAAGAAAAACCAATTGGAAGTATTCGATTTGATGTAACAGGATCTATTGCAACAATCAGTTATTTATTAGCTCCTGAAATTCATGGAAAAGGGCTTGGAGCAGTATTAATGAAAAAAGGGCTAGAAGAATTGGAGAAAATTATCCAATCCAATCGAATAGAAATCGTTCAAGGATGGGTATTACAAGATAACATTGCTTCAATAAAATTATTTAAACGATTCGGGTTCTTTCAAGAAACAGAATCAAATATGTATCTTTTCAAAAAAAATACCAGTTTACATGTTTAAAATAGGTCATATCAATTTAGATGAAAACACGCCATCATTCATTATTGCAGAACTTTCAGCTAATCACAATGGAAGTATAGAAACTGCATTACAAACTGTACATGCTGCAAAACGTGCTGGAGCTGATGCTATAAAATTACAAACGTATACCGCTGACACAATTACGTTGAAATCAACAAAAGATGATTTTAAAATTCATGGAACAATTTGGGATGGAAAATATTTACATGACTTATATCAGGAAGCATATACGCCATGGGAATGGCATAAAGAGATTTTTGAGGAGGCTCAAAAAGTAGGACTAATTTGCTTTTCATCTCCATTTGATTTTACAGCAGTTGACTTTTTGGAAACATTAGATGTTCCTGCATACAAAATAGCATCATTTGAAATTACTGACATCCCATTAATCCACTATACAGCTTCAAAAGGTAAACCTATTATTATATCAACTGGAATTGCTGAATACGAAGATATTGCTCTGGCAGTTCAAACGTGCCGAGATGCAGGTAATAATCAAATTGCATTATTAAAATGTACATCTAGTTATCCCGCTCCAATTGAAGAAGCAAATATGCGAATGGTTCAAAAATTAGCAGAAGATTTTAATGTGATTTCTGGCTTATCTGATCATACTATGGGTTCAATTGTACCAGTTGTTTCGGTTTGTTTCGGTGCTAAAATAATTGAGAAACACTTCATTCTTGACCGATCGATTGGAGGACCTGATGCAAGTTTTTCTATGAATGAAGAAGAATTTAAAGAAATGGTAATTGCAGTTCGACAAGCAGAATCTGCAATTGGAATTGAATCCTATCAATTAACAGACAAACAAAAATCAGGTAAAGTTTTTTCCAGATCATTGTATATTAATAAAGATATAAACAAAGGAGACCTTATAGATGAATTTGCAATTCGATCAGTTCGTCCAGGTTATAGTTTACACCCCAAACATTACCACGATCTAATTGGTAAAAAAGCATTAAAAGATTTTACGCTAGGTGACCGCATTAAAAAAGAGGACTTTGAATAAGTCCACTTTTTTAATAACTTATAGTTAAATTAATTATCTTTCACTTCTAAAGCCACCACTTTTTTATTCCCTAAAATTGCTTTTCCTAGTATAAATGCAGCAGATAAAAGCAACAATAAAGAACCAACTAAAGCAATTTTACTAGCCAAATAAAACGATTTTGGTTCAAATTTCCAAATCACTAATTTTGATCCTGCAGGTATAATTGCACCTCTTAGAATATAATTGGCTCTAAATGGTTTTAATTGTTTGCCATCTGCATAACAATTCCAACCTTCAGGATAATAGATCTCACTGAAAATTGCAGGTAAATCAGCTGATGTATTAACAGCATATTTTAATTCATTAGCTCCATATTTAATCATTTTTATTGTAGCAAATGTATCTTTATTGTAAGATGCTTTAATTTCTTGATCCGCATCTTTTGTATTTACAATTGCAACATCTTTAGATTTAAGCTGGGCAATAGCTAGCATTTCTTGATTGGAATTAGAAACTTTTTTGATTGAATTCACAAACCAGACTGATCCATTTGCATCGTTATTTTTAATTGCTTTTACACTTCTATTTAGAATAATATATTTCGTATTTAGCATATTTAACACAGGTGTATTATCAGCCAAATTCACTTCATCAACAGAAATTGTATCAAAAACACTTTGCATTTGTTCTTGCGTAATAGATGCTTTGGTTGCCAACTCTCTTAATTTATCATTTTTTGCAACACTAATCACTTTATTTACTTCCTGTAATTCTTTATTCAAATAAAATTCAATGATCTCTTGGTAGCGTTTTAATTTAGCGCCATGATATCCACCAATACTTTTATGAAAATAACTGGTTCCTGTTTCATTAAAAGGATTTTCAAAAGTTAAAACCTTATAATTTGAGTTTAAGGTTAAAGTTCCGAATCTGGCAATTTCTTTTCTTGTACGACTATCCATATTTTCATACTTAGCCAAAGTTTCCATTTTACTTGATAATTGGTTTGCTTTTGCTTCAAATGATGAGACATTACCGCGCTCTCTTTCAAGTATACTATAATCTGCATTTTCTGGTAAATAAGGCGTTGCACTTTTAGAAACATCCTCCCAACTTTGGTTTTCTCCACCTAAATCTTCATTGTTCAAGTATCTTTTTGAAATAGACATATTATCAGATGAAACAAATACAATTCCAATAATGGTTAATACGATTGATGACAATTTTGAATAAATGGAAAGTAAAATCAAACCACATGCTAAAAACACAATAAAAACAGCTCGACCCATATCTCCTTGATAAAGACCTATCCGAACATTGATTAATTCTGATTTTAACCCATTGATAAAACCAATTTCTTCTGGATTTTTAGTTTTTTCAACTGCTTGAGCAAATTGAGTTGATTCAGCTTTTGATAAAAACGAACCTGAAATTGATGGTACAACATATAAAATGATTGCTACCAATGTAATACCAATTGAAGCATATAACCATGTTTTTTTGTTTTTAAGAATAATTTCTTTTTTAAATAATTTATCTAAAAACATTACACCCAATACAGGAATAATTAATTGAATTAATACCAATATCATTTTAGAATCTCTAAACTTATTGTATAAGGGAACTTTATTAATGAAAAAATCATTGATTCCTCCTGGATTATTTAAAGACAATAACAAGGATAATATTGCAATAACTAAAAGAGGCCATTTAATAGTATCTTTTAAAAATATTAAACCAAATAATGCAAATACAATCATGAAAACACCAAAATATAATGCGCCACCGCTCATACGTTGTTCTCCCCAATAACGGTTCATTTGACTAATATTATCTTTATATTTTGGTTCTACATTCAACATAACGTCTTCGTCATTCCCTAAATATTCAGATCTCTCACCTTTTGCATTTGGAGCTATGATTGAAAATAATTCACCTTTACCATAATTGTATTCTAAAATGTAATTTTTATCTAATCCTGATTGATTTTTTTGTTCTTTCTTATCTTTTGGTTGAATGGTTAAATCTGATGTTCCCCTAGTTGTATATTTACTATATTCTAAGGTTGTAGACAAATTCCCAATGGAAGGTAAAATAGCTAAAACAGTTGCTAAAATTAAAGATCCTAAAATCTTAGAAAGATATAATACATTTTTTGTATATATTATGTGTCGAATTATTTCTGCCAAAGCTACAGCAGCTAACAAGAATAATAAATAATAGGTCATTTGAAGATGATTAGCTGAGATGTTTAAAGCTAAAAACAATGCAAAAACAGCACTCCCTATAAGTATTTTACCCCTGAATGCTAAAATTAAACCACCTAATGCTACTAATACTACCAAATAAAATAAACAACTTTGATCATCAAAGAGAATTTACGACTTTTGAACACATCTTAGATGATTATCAACAAGATACAAAAGAATCAGACCTAACGCATTTGAGAGAAATATTAAGTCTTCATGATCTGAGTAAAGACCCAGCAGCAGGGAATTTTGAACAATTTACAATTAGAAGCCTTGACAACTTTAGCAATAGATGCCTCCATCATCATGTATACAATGAAAATTCAATTAATACTATAAAAGATACTTTACAAAAAATTAATGATGCTCAATTACAAAACAATGCCAATATCA
>ERZ650308.862-NODE-862-length-16270-cov-10.406907_pt1 | contig 16270 bp, 27 predicted proteins | sample MGYA00376244_ERZ650308 | MGnify/ENA primary metagenome ERZ650308 (study PRJEB26733, sample SAMN07839295) | wastewater metagenome | biome: small river; feature: stream; material: water | place: USA: North Carolina | collected 2016-04-26 ... | reverse complement strand
ATGGGAGTCGAACCCAACGCGCACTCTCTCTTGGCGCGACCCACCGTCGTTTGGGTCTGTGGCCAGTCGTCACTTGTTCCAGTCGGCTGGAGGCACCTCGGTGGCCAACCACACTTCCGGCGACATCTCGGTTCCAGCTGGATTCAGCGGCGCCGCTTCCTTTTGCTTCGTCAGCGTGACCACCATCCAGCCGTCCCCACTGCAGGCGGTCGTGCGGACCAGGAATCGTCCGTCCTTTGGCCAGCTCCGCTTCTGCTTGGTCCAGCGTTCCTTGTCCGCAACCCGAACCAGAATCGTGTTGGGAGTCCAGTCCAGACCGAAGTCTTCCGTCAACCGGGGCAGGTTGTTGGGGACCTGGAACGTCTTGCAGCCCGATGTGGCAGCCTGCTTCCAGACGGCAGTGTTCCACGCTCCGCCACTGCCAGCACATGCGCTCATCGCTGCGGCGACCACGATTGCGAGCAGCATCAGCGCCACTCCATTCATACTGCGGTTCTTCACTCTGTCCTCTCTTCTGCGACTTGGTCGCTTCCTCGCCCATCGAGGCAAGCGCCTGCCGCTTGTGACTTCATTTTGCGCAGCTGGATTCGCACCGCTTCCAGCGTCTCAGGATGCAGCCGCCACAACCCCTGCGCCCCCATGCAGGGCACAGGCATGGGCAGCGTGTACACATCGCCGAGCACCCACCCAAACAGGTTGTCTCCGGCATACCACCGCAGTCCTTCCGGGTGACGATGCACTCCCTTCAGCCGGGCAACCGCAACGATGCCTCGGCCTTTCTCCGTTACCACTCCGGGCGTGATCATCCGCAGGACGTCTTCGCTCTGTCCGCACATCGCTGCGGTCAGTGTCATTTGGCGGATCGCCTCGATCGCAAAGCCAGGCTTTCTGTTTGCCCTGCCTCCAATCGACACTCCGCCGTGGATGGCAATCATCTGACCGAGCAGCCCATCTGGCGGTTCCCACGTCCGGTTCTCGATGTTCTTCCCCAAGTGAGCCACCGCATAGGCCCACTCTGGCCAAAGCGTGATCGCAAGTCGCTGCGTGTTCATTGCCTTGCCCTCCAGCGGAGATGACCAGGCTTGCTGCTTGTGCTGCGATCGGCCCGCTCCACCTTGATGCGGCCCAGCCACAGCGGTTCTGACTGCCCCTCTCCCTCGTCAAACAGAGCCAGCTTGGTCACGCTACGGCTTGTTGTCCGCTCGCACTCGCCAGCTCGACAGCGTTCGTCCGTGTCGCAGTCGATGTCTCTGCTGCACTGCGGATAGCGCAGCAGCTGAGTGGCAAGGATTAGCGTCAACAGAGTCATGACGAGCACCTCACCGAGGACTGATTGTGGGTGCTCTTCGGCATGGTCTTGAGCACATCGGCCAGCTCTTCCTCTTCCAAATGAGCGAACCCAGAAACCAGCACCGTCAGCTGCATCTTGCGCGGCAACCGCGCGAGCACCGCCGTGAGCTGCGCCGCTTGCTCCTTTTCGATCAGCGCCTTGGTGGCTTCCGCCGACGCGCTCCCCGGCAACTTATTCGTGTCGGTCACCACGTCGTGACACCTTCGGCACAGTGGCACCACCAGCATATCGCTGCACTTCTGCCCCACGCCGCGATGCCCGGCGTGGTGTGGATCATTTGGCGGGCGCGAGCTGCACACCATGCAGCGCGTGGACCGAACAAGTTGCAGAAAGCTCGGGCTGCGCTGAGGTTTGAGCGACTTCCAGTTGACCACTTGAATCGCCGGAGCAACATGCTCCGCGACTGTCTCAACTGGCTTGGCGACCTTGCGTTTGCGAGCTGGCGATGGCGCAAGGCGCAGCTGACCGCTGCCCTTCGGCGTGATCTTTCTCCGACTGACCAGCTCAAAGGAACCGTCGTCTACGTACTCCACCCGCGCCGACTTCTCGAACACCTCGACAATCAGCGCGCGACGCACCGCGCCCGTCCCCACTGGCCGCACAAACACTGGATCTCCGATGCTCAGCTTGGCTTGGCTCATGTCGACGCATCCTTTTGCGTGGGCTTCGTCTTCTTCGTCTTCTTGCGCGCGAACCGCGCATTCTTGAGCGGTGGCGGCGCGAAACGAGCAAACTTGCTCATGTCGCCCTCGCCGATGATCGTCGACAGCACCGCTCTGACCAGCACCGCCGATGCGTCGGTTCGCGCTGCCTCTTCCAGCCACCGGAACCACGCCTGAACAAGAGGCACCGACATCGCCACCGGAGCGCCAGCTCCCCGCGCCTTTGCGACATCGCGAGCGCTCAGCTTGCGCTTGGCTTTGGGCAGCGTGTCACCAAGCAGGTTGAGCAGCTTGCGACCGATCTCTTCTTGCTTCGCTGCCGTCTCGCGCCCAATCCGCAGCGCTTCCTGCAGTGGGATGCTCTTGTCGTCCACCAGCTGCTGAATCGATGGAACGAGGTCGAGGACGCTCGCGTAGTTGAGCACGTTCTGCCAGCTCGTGCATCCAAGCGCCGACAGCACGACATGCCGCTGCGTGCCCTGCTGGATGTGGTATCTGGCCATCTTGGCCATGTCGAGAATCGACACCGGCTTGCGACACCGATTCTCGACATCCCGCACCACCATGCAGCCCACTTCAGTCAGGAAGCGGCGCTCGCATCGAGCCATGATCATTGCAGTCTCATCACCACCCGCCGCTACGATTCGGCGATTGGCCTCGCGCAGCCAGCGAGTCCGCGTGCGGCCCGCTACCACCACAAATCGAGTGTCCGTCCTGAGCTTGCTGCTCTGACAGATCCGCCACTCGCCAATCAAATCGCGCTCCATCAGCACGACCACCAGCGGCTGGATCAGACCGCACGGACCAGCCTCGCCAGGCAACTTGGCCAGCACCGACTCGACGTCCGTATCGCGAATCGGCTTGACTATGTCCTCGGCCAACGCCCACGCCATCTGGGGCTGATCCACTACGGTCACGTCGTTCGGACCCATCTCAGCGTGCCGCTCTGGCCACACCAAGATCAGCTCATTGGGATCCACCGTGAACGGGGCCGCAGCGCGTCCGTACGATGCACTGTTCACAAGCTCGCTCATTGGTCTCCCCAATCATTTCCGGGGTTCATCGTGCGGATTGGCGGCTTCTTGCGGGCCACTTCCAGCGCCTCTTTTAGGTTTCGATGGAGCGCCTGTTCCGTCTGCACTTCGCGGTCCAGTGCAGCCAGCATCTCTTGATCTAAGCTCCGCAACTCTTCACGCATCGCTCGGATCTCTGCATCAAGATCCGCAAAGTGCTGCCGCTGCGCAGGCTGTGTTCGCTGCGTGATTGGCACAAACTGCCTGCCAGCAGCCGCTGGCGTTCGGACTTCGGGACGCGCAGACGCAACCTGTGGAGTCTGTGACGTCTGCGCCGCTGGGACCGTTGCAGGCATCGGACTTGTCACCAGCGCGGCTCTTTGCTCCTCGCACAGGTCTTCTAGGTCCTGCGTGAAGACTGCCGAGCCGCCCACGGCCAGCAACGTCGCAGCCACCAGCGCGCGCTTCTCTGCCATCTTCAGCACCGAGTTGGCAGAGTCCCAGATACTGAAACCGCTGCACCAGCTCTCGTTGCTGTTGGCGCTGCCACTTGCCCGCGACACCACAATGCCGGTGTGGCTCTGCAGCGTCACAGTGCAGCGGACCTCGTATAGCCCGTGCCGAGCGCGCAGCACGCCGTCCACCGACACCAGCGCGTCTTCGTCCAACTTCATGCGCTCGGTGACGGCGGGAACCGCAACCAGCTCAAAGCACGCAAGCAGCGTTTCCGCTCCGGCCTTCGTGAGCACCAGCCGGTCGCCCACTCGAACGAAGTCTTGCCCCTCCACAAACAGCTCCCGCAAGATGCTGCGGAGCATCTCGGCCCGCTTCTTGGCTCGCTCCACCGCTGCGTACACGCGAGCTGGCTCTGTCGCCGCGCACGGCCTGATGGTCTCGCGCGGAGCTTCTGGCTGCTGCACCGGCGGAGCCGATGGCGAAGATGGCACGGGCCGCTCTGGCGTGCGCACCGCTCGACTTGGTGGCGCGTTTCTCACGGCTTCCTCCATCGCGGAAGTAGCAGGACGGCGTAGTCCGTCGAATTGATTCCTCCACCATCTGGGTGCGGATCGTGAACCAGCGTCGAGCCTTCATAGACCACCGCGTGCATGCCGCCGCGCGGCCCAATGCCCGCTCGGATGTGGATCGCGTCCGGCGGAAGCGCAGCGGTGTCAGTCGCATCGCAAGTTAGAACATGCCACCCAAGCGGCGACAGCTTGGCATTGAGCGTCGCAAACCACTCGCAATCCGTTGCCGCAGACATATCGACGGTTTCGAGCGGCACGCCAAGGATGGTCGCCACGCACGCGGCCAGGCAGTTCCCTTCCCGGCCAAACCGGGTCTGCGACACCGGCGTGATCGTGCGCTTCCCCGTGGCGAGGACAGCGTCACGCTCCGTACACCAGCGGTCCGTTCGCCACGACGCAGTAACTGGCTGGCTTTCACTGGCCTGCACCGCACCAGCCAGCATCGAAAACACCACGTCGCGTCCGGTCGGCTGACCAGGCACCACCTTGAATGCGTTCTTGATGAGAAAGGCTGTGCGTGAAACGAAGTAGAGCACCGCCCGATCGGTCGTTAGCTCGCCACAAACGGCGTCTAACAATTCTTCTACCGCTCTTGTCACGAGCGCCCTCCCGTCACAAACGTGACAACCAGATCCAGTTGCTCCAGGTCGCACAGCGCCAGCGCGGCGCTTACCGTCACCATCGCAAGTCCGCCCACACACAGCAGGGCCGTCAGCCACGCCTCGACCACGGCTGCGCTACGCGTCAGGCACTGCTCGTTGTCTTGATCGACCACCGGAGTGCTGAGAGCGCGGAAGTACATGCCTTTATGCATGTGCCACCGCCACGATCTTCCGCAGCTTTGCCTCAAGCTGCGCTACGCGCTCTTGTGCGGCTTTTAGCTCGCGCTTTGCCGCAATGATGCTTTGCGTCTGCAGGATCTCGCGCTCATGCGAAGCGTCAAGCGCGTTCCTCAGTTCAACGCATGCGGCGCGTAGCGTTTCTTCCGTTTCGTCCGGCATGTCGCCTCCAAGTGATTTGGAGTCTGCCGCAGGTCTAAAACGCTGTCAACGCAAAATTTTATACTTCTTCGTTGTCTTTTGGTTTGTCGTCGCTGAACTCTTTCAAGAGTTGATAAACCGCCTGCCTGGAAATTCCTAGCTCAGCTGCGATCTGGGATGGCTTCATTTGGCCTCTCATCTCGCGGACTCGCTCTCTGTACGGGCTTATTTTTGCGCCTTTGGGTCTGCCTTTGGGGTTTTCAAGTCCCAGGCGAATTTTTTCGCGATCGATAGGACCTCGCGAGCTAATGACATATCCAAACAACAGCCTGATTTCATTCATGATCTGTTGATTGGATTTCTTATCAATAATCATTAACTGTATGTGTTTGCGAATACCTTCAGGGGTTTGTCTTCCGCGCATGCGGCCCCCATCCATGCGACGAGCATGCCTATCGGTCGTTGATTTCCATGGATGTAAGTTTGCACGCGCAGTGACCATTGCAACACTCCAAATCGTTGTACAGCCCGCAAATGCGATGACATTGCTGGGCAGCGCTCGCTATGCGCTATTCTGTTCGGTTCGCCTTTTCGGCCAGTTTTTTGAGTTTTTCGAGCGCAGCGTCATGCGACGGCTGCTCTTTTACCGCGTCGGTGCGCAGTCGATCGCGCACCGCCTTCCCTGCTCGCCGCACCAGATCAAGCATGCTGGCGAGCGCTGCCGCCGGATTCATGGCTGCTCCTTCACGGATGCGCAGACCTCGGGCATTGTCGCCGACACCTTGCACAGTGGCAGCTCTGCCGGGCTGGCGATCTGCTTGTTGCAATCCGTGACCTGCTGCTGCAGAGACACAAGCTGCGACAGGCACTGTTGCTTGGCCTGCAGGCAGGCCTGCGTGCGACAAGGGACGCCATCCACTCGAGTTGCGGTGGCAAGCGCCGCATCGCGAATGGCCGCCAGCTGCGCGGGCGTTGTGCAGCTCGCGAGCATGCTCAGTGCCATCAGCGAGCCGCGTCTAAAACGGGATGTCATCAGTTGCGCCTTTCTTGGCTCGCCGTCCCATGCGGGTCCACTCCCACTGAGAGCGCGCCGGTATCTCTCGAATGAGTAGCTGCTCTGGGATGTCGACCAGGCCATCCCCATTGGGCGTGTGCAGGCCAGCTCGCCACGCCCAGCGGCCCCGATCGGTCCGCCCTTCGCTCACGCTGAACGACCCCATCTGCTGCAGGAAGAAGCAGGTCGATGCGGGTCGCTCAAGCTGCTTGGCCAGGTCAGATAGCCACTCTTGCGCGCAGGCCGCTGCATACGGACCACCTTCCCCACTGGCGATCACCCAGCCAACCGCAGCGCGCACCGGCATCGCGGTTTCCTCTTTGCACGTCTGCGAGCGACAGTCCCGCATCTCTTTTAGGTGATGCTCGTGCGGCTTCCCGTCTGCTTGCGGGCAGGCATAGAGCGCCCTGACAAACTCGCTCAGATCAAGCCGCTCGCGCAGCTCGCACAAAGCGACGTGCATCTCGGCAGGCAGGCGGAGGATCGCGTCCAGCTTCTTGGTGTCGCGCTGCTTCTGCAGCCTCACTCCAGGCCACAGCGAGCTGGGCCACTTCTTGCCCTGCGCTCTCCAGTCCGCGTACGCCTTCGCCAACCGCTCCGTTTGGTCGATCACCAGCACCCAGCGATGACGACCGCCAGACGCCGAAGCGGCAACCTCGAACAGCTCCAGCAGATCCAGCTTCCAGGCGTTCTGCGAGTTGACCAAGATCAGCCGCTCCGAGTCCGTCATCCACGGTCGGTCTGGCCGCTCCACGTTGCGCAGCGCGCGCATGGACGCCAGCTTGCCAAGCGGCATTCCATCGCGCGGTGACACGATGCTTCCGATCGTTGTGACGTTGTCGCACCAGTTTGGCGTCTGCTTCCTTTTTGCCATCTCCTGCTTCTTTCCGTAGTTGGTGTCCGCGCTCTGATTCATGAAGGCCCGACCTCAGTCGGCGCGATCCCTGAGCGAAGGAGCCACACCACGCCCAAGCGCCGACAATCTTTGCCCGTCCCAAGGATCTCCCAAGGGCACCACAACGCGCTGACACCAGCGAGACGCGCGAGACTCGAACTCGCGACCCACGGCTTAGAAGGCCGTTGCTCTATCCGTCTGAGCTAGCGTCTCTTTACGTCCGGCCCAATGCCGGACACTTTCGTCATCCTGCGCGCGGCGACCGCCCAAACGGCCATTCCTCGAGGGCTGCTGGCCCAGTCTTTTCAACAACGCGAGAAACTTGGCAGCCGTGAGCGCCGTCATCCGACTTCAACAAATCGGCGTGGCGATTGCCCGGATGAATCTGGCTCGTCATGGCCGCCAGTTCCGGTTGCTCTGGCTCCACCGCAACCACCAGCTCGACCAGCTTCTGCCCGAGCAAACGCTCCACTTCCTTCGCAACCTCATCCTTGGTGAGAAGCCGAGTCAAATCTACTGGTGGCGCAGAACATGAGGGGGACAGCATGTGTCGATGCGCATGCACCCCCTTTGCCATGGCCGCGCGCAACGCCAAAAGCTGACTTGCCGTGGGCTCATACGCTGCTACCGAGAATGGCAGCGGCTGACTTCCGCACATGTGCCCTAGCAGGTAGCTGTCAAACAGCAGATCTCGCAGCTCTGACTCGGTTGGTTGCTTCCGCTTTGTCGTCGTCATTTCATCCCTCTTGATTCGCTTTTGCTCGAGCAAGCGTGTCGATGACGCTCGCCAGCGCCTGCAGGTTCGGTCCGCTCGCAAACCACTGCGGCATGCACAGCGGCTTGCCGAGCCTTCGTGCCTCTGCAATTTCCTGCAGCGTGCCCTGGGACTTTTCGTATCCCGGCAGCACAAGCACCGCATCGCATCGTCGCATCAGCTCCAACGTGCCATCGAGCCACAGCTCGTCGGTTCCCGTCTTGTCGAAGTTTGCTCCAATCGAGTGTGGAGTCACCGGCATCGCTCCCATCTCCACCACCGCTGCTGCGGCCTGCTCGGCGGCGTGAATGCGGCATCGGAGCTGCCACCCATTGGCCGAGCGGAAGGGACCGGCGATGTACACCAGCACGCTGTGACGCGCCCGCCCGCTGCTCATCACTTCGCCCACCATGCTGCACCGAAGCACAGCGCCACGATGAACACCAGCACAGCGTAGGCCACGGCTACAGCCTTCTGCGCGCTGAACTCCAGCGCCGGTTCAAGCGGCTCCAGATGCTTGGACAGCTCCGATGAAACTGCATCTGCCCGTGGCTCGGTTTCCGTTTCCTCGGTCGCAACCTGCAACTCGTCGCTCATCCACATCTGTTGATAGTCTTGAGCCAGACGATGCACACGCTCATGCAGCGCGATCTGGCTGGTGGTGCCATCTGGGTTGGCCTCGACATCCGCAATGCCGACATCGTGCAGCGTCACCTTGATGCGTGCGAACTCTGCCTCGTATGCGTCGATCAGTTTGATCAGATGATCATGTCGCGAGTCGCGGTTCCGATTGCGCAGCGCCTGCAGATAGCTCTTCGTCCGCTCGAAAAGCTCTCGGCCACCATCGTCGGTGGGCAGCGCCTGCGTGAAGAACCGCTCAAGCGCTTTGACGCAGTCTTCGTCGATCAAATAGTACGGCCCCTTGTGGGCCTCCTGCTGCTGCGACTCATGCATCGCGGCTGCTCCTTTCCAAAAATCGCGACCCTCGCAAAGACAGCCGTTGCCCCGTGACGGCTGTCTTTGCGACCATCCGCTGTGCCGTTTGCCCCGCAGGCCTGCGCCGATCCTCGTCATACTCGCGCCGGGCTGCTTCGATCAGCTCATCCGCCATGTGTGGCGGGAGTAGCTCGCGCAGCTCACGCATCGTTTCTGCGCGCGGATCAGGCTGAGGACTGCTGGGGCGAAACGGCATGGCTGCAGCTACTCCGGCCTGCCTGCGAACAGCGGCAGGTTCGTGCCGTTTTTGATCTCTTCGCGGGCCTCCGCAAAGGCGTCCGCCGCCACCACTTCCTTCTGCTGCATGATGAATCCGAAGGTGGGCTTGCCGTTCTCGAACCGCATCCGAATCCGACACTCCAGCGGATAGCGCTTCTTCCCATTGAGGAACACCGGCACGCCGATCCAGAACTTCTCGGGGATCTTCGTGCTTCCCTCGACGTTCTCCTCGACGTACTGGATGTTCATCTCTCCCGTGGTCGGGTTGTACTTCCGACCCACAAGCTTGCGCGTGTCCACCTTGAGATCGCGCGCAAGACTGAGCAGGGCAGCCGGTGTCGGCGATCCCTCCACCTGGATGATGTCCTTCGTGTTTGCCTCGATCAGCTCGGCAAACACTTCCGACGACATCATCTCGTTTGCGGCTTTCGTCCACAGCACCCACTCGGGGCTGCGCGGGCACGCATACTCGGCGCGGAAGTCGCCAAACCCTGGCCGGGTGTTGCAATCGAGCGGCTGCACGCCATCCGCAATAATCTCAATGCCTGCCTCGCCGCTGGGAACAGGCGGCTCAAGCTTTACCGGCGGCAGCACCTGCAGCGATGGCTCGTTGTAGTTGTAGATCGCGGTGAAGGAGAACGACACCGGGTCACAAAAGATGACGCTGCTTGCGACCTTGTGCCGGTTGATGTGTTCAATAAACGACGCCGCCTCGACGTGGATGGACTTTCCCGCCGCTCGCAGCGGTCGCGGCGACCGCTGCCGCTGGTCCATGACCAGCAGCAGCTCTTGGAACACTCCCACCCTTCCATCGGACTGGATGGCCACCGGGTACTTTTGCTTGTCTGGTCCCTCGACCAGCATTACTCGATCGCCGACGTGAGTTGCTCGTCGCGCTGCTTCGATGATTGCGGCGGCGTCGCCGCTGGTTCCATTCTGCGTGCTCATTTGATCCCTCGATGTGGGTCGTGTTTCACGGCGGACGCACCACGCGCCCACCGCACTCCGGTTGTTACTCGTCGCGCCGCAGTGGCGTGATGGAAGCCAGCGGCAGCTCCTGCTTGGTCATGTTGACCAGCGGCAGATCCTGCTGCTGTGGGTCGCTCTCGCTCAGATCCCCGCTCGGCGTAACCCACGCTGCCGTCGCTTCCAGCTTGGTGCGCGGGAGCTTTGTGGAGATCTTCGGCAGGATCGTTACCCGCCGCTTGCCCTTCGAGGCGACGGCAACGGTCAGCGAAAAGGTTGCCGCTGCGGCGTGGTCCTCTGCTGCCTTCACGACTTCCTTAAAGCTGTCCTCAATGGCCATCCGCTGCTCGAACGGCAGCGACTCGTACCAGCTCAGAAATGGTCTTGCGGCTGCCTCTGCTGCCGCTCCTGCGCTCTTTCGGCTCATGATCGTTGTCTCCTGCGAAAGCGGCAGCGCTGCGCGTATCGACAGCTCCTGCCGCAGTAGTTTCGTTTCCGCTGCTGTCCATGCAGCACCGCGCCGCACTCTGCGCACGTCTTGCCGTGTTCCCGGCGGCGCACTGGTTCGTGCAGCGACCAGCGCAACAGGTCAATCTCTGACTGGCTGCACAGATCCCGTGCGCAAGCCACCCGCAGATACCCGCGCACAATGCACGCAGCAGCGCGCAGCTCGCTGGTCATCTCGTCTCGGAGTTGTTCCAAGTGCTCCCGCACGCTGGCCCAGCGCGGCCCGCGATACCTTGCAATCCGCCTGTCCAGTGCTCGCGTTTCGATGTGTAGCGCGCGGTGTATGCGCGCCGCTTGCGCGCCGCTTGCGCGCCGCTTGCGCGCCGCTTGCGCGCCGCTTGCGCGACGGCTGTCGGAATCATGGCTGCTCCTTTTGCTGTGGCCACAGCAGCTCGCCAATTCGCTCTTTTCCCTTTTCGCAAAGGAACTCCAGCGCGCACAGCGCGCCGTACAGTCCAAAGAGCACGCACCACTTCGCCTTGCTCATCACGCCGCCCCACTGCGCAGCTGATGCTGGCGCTGATCAGCCCCCAGCAAGTTGAAGATGCACGCGGCGACCGGACGCGGCTCGGAACCTCTGCGCACCGCTTGCACATCGACGTAGTCCGCAAACAGGCGAGACACCACTCGCGTGCCGACATCTGGATGCTCGCGCAGGGCTGACGCTTCCAGGTTGGTCGAAACCACCAACCGCCCAGTCAGCCCGTTGAGCAGGTCCAGCAGGACCCCATCTGTCCGTGGCTCCGACTGCCTGTCCGCCAAGTCGTCGATGTACAGCACCGATGCGCGCTGCCAGCACCCAAGCGTCGATGCCGCCTGTGCTCGGGTGACGTGATCGAAGCTTCTCTGGGCCTGCGCCAGCTCGCGCAAGTCCTTTTGTCCAATCCACACCGCGTGTCGGCGCGCCAGGATGTCCGCAAAGTACAGACCGAGCATCAGCATCGTCTTGGCAGTGCCTGTGAATCCGCACAGCACCACGTTGCCTCGCTCCACTGCGGGCCGATTCGCAGCCCATGACAGGAAGCACTGTCGCGCCCGGCTTAGATCTACGTTGCTCGGGTCCCGCCTTGTGTCCACCCGGCGCAGCAACTCCTCGTGCAGCGACAGCCCGAATCGCTGCAGCGACACGCCGCACTTCGCAAGCTGGACCGCATGCCGCTCCGCTTCGTGCTTGTAGCGAGCAATCTGGCAGTGGGACGCCACTCGCCCCTCCTTGTCGAAGTGGAACGAGCCGTTGCACGCCTGCCCGCTCTGCACGCCAGGGCACTCCGGTGCATCGCTCTGTGTCAGCCCGGCTGCTCGGATCCTCCCCAGGATGGCTGCCAGATCCTCTTTGGGTTTCGCTGGCGTGCTCATTTGCGCCCACCCTGTGCGGTCATGCGGGCCAGCACATCGTCTCCCGGCGCAACCTTTGGCTGCGCGGCCTTTGCCTTGCGCAGCGCGGGCCGTCCCTCCTGCACCCAGCTCTCCGCAGCAAGCAGCGCCTTGTAGATGTTGGCTGCGACCCACTCCCACGCGGGCCTGCCATGCCATGCAAGCCCACCCGCATCCACCCACTCTGCGACCATTTGCAAGTCGGCAAAAACGTAGCCCGCGCTCGCCGCTTCTTTCCAGCACGCTACCAGCAGCCGCTCCTCGCGCTGCGGCAGCCCCGTGGTGGTCATGCCGCTCGGTCGAATGGGACCGAGCGCCGGATGCCGCTGCGCCAGCTCGCGCCATGCCTCCGCCAGTCCTTCGCAAGGCGAGGGCTCTTTCTTGGACGTCGTCGTCCTTGGTTTCTTCGGTTGCTGTTCCATGACCAGCTCCAGCGCCACCGGCTTACGCGGCGGGCTCGGGAAAGGAAGCTCGGGCTGCTGCGGCAGCGGCACTTCGCGCAGCGCGGGTCGCTCTCCCTTGCCGTGCAGGTACGCGGCCAGCAGCCCGTCCTTTCCTGCGCTCATCAGCAGTTCCCGCAGGTCGCTATCCACCCGCTCGAGCAGCTCGCACGGCGGCAGTTTGGCCAGCTCGCGCCCAAGCCACGCGGCGCTGTTCGGATTCGGCGGGCCGCTCGATGCCTGCCGCAAAAGGACCGGCAGGTACACAAAGCGGCGCGCTTCGTCCCGCACCACCAACCCGCGCGCTTCCAGCTCTCGCAGCGCGGCCAAGGCTTGATCAGGCGGCATTCCTACCTGCTCAGCCAGCGCTGCCGGGCCGAGCGCAAGCACCCAGGGCAGCAGCCTCTCTGGAGCCACCATCAGCTCCAGGTAAATATGCCGAGCCTCTACAGACAGCCCGCGCATCGCCTCAGTCTGAGTGCGCGGCTCAATGCTCAGCCAATTCGGTTTGGGTGCTCGGGCCATGTCCGAGCACCGTAGTGGATGACGGCAAAATTTGTCAAGATTAAATTTCAACACTTACGCATGCACTGGCAGCATATTGCGTGCTTCGCGTCGGTGATCTGCTGAAAAGTGTAATTGCGAAAGTTTGTAGAAATCCGAGCAACGATCAGCGTTGTACTAAGTCCAAACACATGACAGTGTGCGCCGCTCACGCAAAACGACACCCTCACCGACGAGAAGGACCAATGAACGAACCATATCAACTGCTGTGCGCGGACACCTTTGATGCAATGCGAAGCATCGCCAACTACAGCTGCGATGCACTCATCACAGACCCACCGTATTGCAGCGGCGGACTCACAGCAGGCGATCGAACGCAGCGCGATCCGGTGCGCAAGTACGAGCAGTCCGGCACGCGGCGCGTCAGACCCTCGTTTGGCGGCGATCAAAAAGATCAGCGGAGCTGGACTGCGTGGACGGCAGAGTGGCTACGGATGTGTCACCGAGCGCTAAAAGACGGCGCGCCGATCGCGGTGTTCATCGATTGGCTGCAGCTTCCTGCGCTGACTGACGCGATTCAGATGGCGGACTTCATTTGGCGCGGCATCGCGGTCTGGGACAAGACCGAGGGCGCGCGGCCCGTGCGAGGCCGACCTCGCAACCAGTGCGAATACATCGTGTGGGGTTCCAAGGGTGCGATGCCAACAGGTCGCAGCGCGCCGACCATCGCCGGGTTGCATCGGCAGGCGGTGCTGCAGCGCGACAAGCATCATCTGACCGGAAAGCCGCTGTCGACGATGGAGTGGCTGTGCCAGCTTGCACCAGAGAAGGGCCTGATCCTAGACCCCTTCGCTGGCAGCGGAACGACCGGCGTCGCTGCACTTCTGTCGGGCCGCCGCTTCCTTGGCATCGAGAGAGAGGAAAGCTACCAGCAGATCGCGCTCAAGCGACTTGATGCTGCGCGATCTGGGAAGGTGCTGGAAGCCCGCGAGACGCTCAGCGCCGCGTGATCTGCTCGACCCAAGCCAGGCGATCCTCTGGGCTCAGCTCCTGTAGCTCTTGCTGGTTGGCTTCGCGCAGCATCTCCCGCACGCTGCCGTACAGCCCAGCGATTGGTCTGCCAACGTCGTTGTCATCAAGCACGCCGGTAGAAACGTTTGCAGCCTACCTTCCGCTGTTCCACTTCCGATCGTCCTTTCTGGCCTCGCACAGATGACAGCCGCAGATGCCTTGTTCGTTGTCGCGCTTGATCCGTCGATCGGCGTTGTCCGCACCACGAATCAACCACTCAGGCTGCGGTCGCTCGTGCAGTATCCGATCGAGGGTGCGTACATCTGAACGGTCCACACCCAGCGCATCCATCAGCCGATCGAGGCAGCGTTCCTGATGCTGCATGTGCTCGACGAGGATCGGGCGCTTGTTGCCAACGTGCGGCTCGCGCTTCCTCGTCAGCTTGATGCGCTCCGCTCGCGCTCGCCGCAATCGGAACTTCGTCGCGAAGAAGCGGTGCAGCGACACCGCCCACTCTTCGTACCGTGCTGCCTTCGGTCTGTCTGCAATCTCCAGCATGCAACCCTCCGTCGCCAACAATGCATGCCGCGCCTGATTTTGTCAATTTTTTTACGACAGAATCGCGATCGTTTGGTGTCGATTTTGTATTTATTTTTTTGACAAGTCGCCGCGCTTTGAAGTAGCTTGAATCTCAGGTCGGCGGCGACTGAGTCGCCCAACGAAACGGAGAGCTAAGAAAATGCACGCAACCGCCCAGTCGCCCAACGAAACGGAGAGCTAAGAAAATGCACGCAACCGCCCAACAAAACGAAGTAATGAGCGCAATCGAGCTGTTCGCAATCTTCCGAGAGATCAAGACCCCCGGCTTTACTTACGACTCCTTCGTCGTGTCTCCGATCACGAGTGACACGCCGGACTCGCCTGATGAGGTGCCGGGAACCCGGCACTGGATCGAAGCGCTGGTAAGGCTGGAGTGTGACCAGCGTAACGCAGCAGCACGCCGGGAGGAACGTCGAGAAATGCTGGCGCGACAGGCAGAGTCGGAACGTCTGCGTGTCGAAAAGGCATCTGCAGCTGCGTGACTGGTCGGTGCCGGTCGGTCCCAGGCGCATGCTGGCAGATGTCGGTTGAGAAGCGCAATCCGCAACCCTTCCTCGGAAAACGATCCCAGCTCGCGCTGGTCGTTCTCGCAAACCAGCTTCCAGCACTCCCGTGCCAGCGTGCTGGAAAATGTGAGGCCATCGGCTGCCAGCATGTCCATCACGCGCTCATATCGCGCGTGGAGCCAGCGATTCCTCGCTTCTACGGACCGGGGAACCAACACCACCTTGGTGCGCCACTTGGTATCGGGGAACGGAATGTAATGGCGGGCCTTCCAGCCCCAGTCATCGTCAAAGACTCCACGCTCTGCCAGCCGCCATTCCGTCCCCTTGTAGATGTGGCCCTGCATCAGGCAGGAATCTAGGCCTTGCTCCGCGAGCAGGGCCTGCAGCTGATGTCTCGAGTCCTGATATCCCTCTGTGGGGATTTTGAAGCCGACCGAAGAAGAATCCATGGTTCCTCCGACGCTGATTTGCGTCTGGTACAACTTGCACCGCAAGTTGTAGGTGATGGTTTTGGTTCAGGTTCTGACAGAGAGAGCGCGCACTACTTGGGGCAAGCGGCCACAATCGCGCGCGCCAGCTCCGGCAGGCTGCGCCACACCGGCATGCCAAGGTCCGCAGCAAAGCCAGCGAAGCGACCGACCTTCTTGGCGCTGGTCGGTGCTCCGTACACCAACCGCTGGACGCGCCAGGTCCAACTACCCGGTGGGAGCTGCGAGCGGAAGAAAAGCTCGCTTGCCTCTGGCCGGGCCGAAAGCCCACGCGCCGGACCGTCCAAACCGACATCCATCCAAAGCGCCACGATGGTCGCTTTCTCAAGCTGTCGGTCTTCCCATAACAGTGGAGCGCTTCTCGGCCCACTTGGCTGCTGCGGCCAAACTTCAGCCGCCAGCGCCTTGAAGTCCCCCGGCTTCGAGAACTCTGGCACCACCAGAGTCCCCATGTAGCCAGCCTGATCCAGCTCTCTGGCGAGGTCTGCTCGCCATCGGGACAACTTGTGCCCCTTCCAATCTCCGACCCACTGCCCACCCGCCCCATCGGTCGTTGGCCCCGCAAGGAATACGGAGCATTTCGCAATGACTGCAGCGTGACGCTTGCGTTGTGATGGCCAAGCGACTTTGCAACCGCGTGCGGTGATTGTCCGGCGGCGATCGCAAGCGTGCTGTGCAGGCCGCGCATTGAATGCGCGCAGACCGGAGGGACTCGCGCCAGCTTGCAGATCCGAAGGACCTTAGATCGGAAGTATGCCTTGTGATACCAGCGCTACTTGTCGTCTGCACCATCTCTCGCAAAGCTCGATTGAGATTGCACGACGGCCAAGTTGTCGGGCTGCGTTTGCAGTAGAGCCAGACCCGCCAAACGCATCGAGCACCACCGCGCCAGGCTTGCTAGATGCCGATATGATGTGCCGAAGCA
>ERZ650308.861-NODE-861-length-16286-cov-11.032037_pt1 | contig 16286 bp, 23 predicted proteins | sample MGYA00376244_ERZ650308 | MGnify/ENA primary metagenome ERZ650308 (study PRJEB26733, sample SAMN07839295) | wastewater metagenome | biome: small river; feature: stream; material: water | place: USA: North Carolina | collected 2016-04-26 ... | reverse complement strand
CTGTTAACAATACGTTGACCAAATAAGAAACCAAATGCAATGTTGGCAGCTTCTAAAGCTGTAGCATATACTGGAGGAGGAAGTCCTGTAATAAATACAGAACTAATACCGCAAGCAATAACTGCTAACGCTCCAATATAGCGAGCAGAAGCGCGTAGATCCACCACCCACTGAGATGGTGTTCCAACTGGTTGATCCAGAAGTGCAACTGCTTTAATACGTTCAATATCGCTTGCATCTAGTTTTAGTTTATCTTCAATTGTTGTAGGTTGTACACCTCCAAACCATTTAGTAGTTGCTTGTTTAATTGCCTCAGCCCCAATAGGGACCAAGGCTCCAATGATGGATTCGATAATCATCGGTGGTTCCACCACAGCACTAAGGCTGTGAAAATACTACCTAGGTAAATAATAGGCTTAACCACTTTAGCCAGCCATTCAAGAGCTATAAAAGCTCCCTGAGCTGCATGGAAAGCATCTACCATAGCTTGAGTTTCAGTTTTTAAACTGTGTACCTCTTGCTCAACGATCAACAATCGCTCATAGATTTCATTATGAGAGATTTCTATTTTCATGTAGAACCTTCTTGTGCTGGCTCAGGTGTGTTGCCTTCTTCCAGCCATTTTAAATAGGCTTTTTGCTTCTTTGTTTCAGAGATTTTACGTTTAGTTTCATCTGACAATTTACGTCCCCTTTGAGCATCGCCTACTTTCTTACGAGTTTCAGCAGATAGTTTTGTACCTAGTTTAGCTTGCCTTAGTTTTTCACGATGTTCTGGTGTAAATTCAGGTACATTTGGCTTTCTTGTCATTTGTTCTTTAACTTCTTCAGAATACTTTTCTTTAGCTAAGCTATATGTTTTAGAGTTTATCTTATGATTACGATCTTCGTGACTCATTAAGAAGAACGCTCTGGTCATAGCTCCACCATATATTTTCCACAACATCCAGTGAGCAATATAATGCTGTCTTGGAGTTAGTTTAATAATATTTGATTTTGCATTAGAACCACCTAAACTTTTAGGAAGAATATGATGGCGTTCTGTATAACCAGAAATTTCTTGTTCTTTTAATGAATCAATGAACTTATCATACCGTTTCTGGTAATGCTGGTTCATCTGGAGGAAGAGGGACGTTACCCTCGCTTAACCATTTCTGATATTGTAAAAAATCTGTGTTGGCGGGGTCGAAGGGGATGAAGGCGTTGTCTGAAACACGCTTCACATTTTGATTGAATGTTTTTGGTTGTAGTTGATACATGATTAAAGCTCCGCAGTTGCTATCCAATCACCACCCACATATTGACCAGTACTTAATCCAGCAGTGCATACAAGCAGGAACCCGTTACTGCTGATATCAGCAACTTGATAGGAGGTTGTGTAAGTTGGCGCATCAGAGAGTTGGATTCTATTTGTCACACCACCTGCGCTAACAGTAACTGCTGGGGCAGCTCTAGGTACTACTTGGAACTTGTAATACTGTCCAGCATATTGGCCGCCTGTATTGGCAGAATATGCACGTTGCATCCCACCGTATTGATAATACCGCTGACACAAAGCCAACTCAGTACCATACGGGCGGTAATCAAACGATGTGGCTGTGCTGCCTTTTTCTAGTTGAACGCCTGTGATGGTCACCGTGCCAGAAGTAAAAGCTCCAAAGTTATTTGCGCCTATAAATAACGAAAGACCATTTACCGATCCTGCTGGAAGACCTGTAATTGTTGCCGTGAATGTCGTGGCGGTCGTTGTTGCAGACCAAGTGCCAGACGAAATAAGCGTGACACCGCTGAAGTTATCTTGAGAGTTTGCATAAAGCAAATTCCATCCAATAGTCTGAGCAGATGAAACGGCAATATTTGCTTGAATTGTTACCGTTACGCCAGATAAGTCTGAACAGTTGTTTGATTCAATTCGATGAATGACGTATGCAGCAGTGTTACTAGCAGCGCCTGTAATTTGCAAGGCATTTTTAAAACCAGTTGGACCAGCAACTTGAGCGACAGAAGCGGGGGCTGCGCCGGACCATGCTATCGCAAAACGATCCAACGTATACGACCCAGATGCGGGAGTACTAAAACTTGTGCCTCGTTGCGAAATTCCCATCGCACCATTGATGATGCGGTTCTTCATTCCAACAAAACCGCCTGTGCCGTAGCTACCAGACAGCTCTGCTAATTCTCTTGCATTACTCATGCTTGTCCTTTCAATTCGGCTACGTCAGCCTTTAATTGTTCAATAATAGCTTGTTGTTCTTGGATGGCTTTGATAAGCATAGGGACAAACACACTGTACTTCACAGCTTTAGTTGTTGTTTCAAGGTCGTTACCTTCTGCGTCACGATCTTGAGTTTCCTCAATCATTCCAGGGAATACTTGCTCAAGTTCTTGTGCGATAACGCCGATCTGCTTATGTTCGTCACCAATCAAGTTGTAATTGACAATACGAACTTGATTTAACTGCGCAAGTTTTGGCGTGGCGTCAACGATGTTTTCTTTTAATTTAACATCTGACATAGCGCCATAGCTATTGTTTGTGTTTTGAATATTTCCATTGCCTAATATGAAAATATTATTCGTAGTTATTGCCGAACCATTACCAGATTGCCCAACAAAATGATACCAAGATGTAGAAGCTGTTGCAAAAGCGCTGGTTTGCAACATTACTCCTGATTTTGTTGAGCCAACATCATTAAATTGACCTATTAAAGTACTTGCTCCGCGTACAGTTAATCTTCCTTCTGGCGTTGTTTGCCCCACCAGCAAGTTACCGCTGGAGTCGATACGCATACTTTCAGCATCGCCTGAACCACGTCTAAACACGGTTGAACCCGTACCTTTTAGGTTCAGATAAAAATCTTGTCCATTAGATTGGAGCTGTGTGTAGCTTGTGCCTTGCCCAACTGCAATAAAACCATTGCCCGACCCTATTACAGCCAAATTCCCATAGCTTCCTGGAGAACTCGTACCCATACCTACGTTACCTGACGCATCTTTGTAAAACTGGCCTGAGCCTAAGTTAACAACACCTGTGCCGCCTGTAAGAGTGCCTGTGTAGCTTGGGCTTGCTTTAGGCAAGAACTGAGCATCAGCAGCAGACTGCGTATATGTGTCAGCCACAGTGAACGATTTAAACGCCACCACCACAACTTCATCATTCAACGCAGCAGCAACAGTGAGTACAACGCTTGTACCATTAGTTGCTGTGTAATCTGTAGAGTCTAACGATGAACCGTTTACAAACAAAATAATATTACCGCTGGTGTAGCTCAATGTACCACCAACAGCAGCAGCACCACTGAATGTTGTCTGACCAGCTGTGGCTACATACTTGTAGACGTTCATCGCTGTAGTACCAGCAGCAGTAGCTGTAATCCAGTTGGCTCCGTCATACACCTTCATGGTTTGTGTAGTAGTGTTATAATACAACGCACCAGTGAGGAGAGCATTACCATCATTATCTACAGTGGGATCTGACGACTTAGTACCAAGATAACGATCATCAAAACTATCTAAAGCTGTAGCAGCAGCAGCTGCACTGTTAGCAGCAGAGGTAGCACTAGAAGCTGCATTACCAGCCTGTGTTGTAGCAATACCAGCTTGTGTAGTAGCAATGCCAGCTTGTGTAGTGGCAGTAGATGCAGACGTAGCTGCATTGGACGCAGAGGTTGACGCACTAGAAGCAGAGGAAGCAGCTTCACCTGCTTTGGTTGTAGCGATTCCTGCTTGCGTTGTAGCAGTGGTTGCACTTCCAGCAGCAGATGTAGCAGATGTGCTTGCTTCACTAGCTTTAGTGGTTGCAATCCCTGCTTGAACTGTAGCTGTATTCGCACTAGCTGTAGCACTTGAAGCACTATTCAATGCGCTGGAAGAGCTTGTAGCAGCAGCTGTAGCACTAGAGGCAGCATCAGCAGCAGAATTAGCTGCTTGCCCGATATAGGCTCCTACGTCTTGACCTTGTACAGTGAATGCACCGTCAATTGTCAAATCTTGTACGTTGAAGATGCTATTACCGTTAGCATCAACATCATTAGAAAGACTATTAGGTTCTCCTGCTGGGTTGTTTCTGTAGAAAACCTTATTCTGAAGTTCTGCTTCGAGCTTATCGAAGTTGTCGTTAATGACAGACAGAGTATTCAGATTCGTTACATCGTTTAAAACGATTTTAGTCATCTTATTCCTTTTAATTTATACTGTGTCGCACACACAGATATTCCTTATTTATCTCTATACGTCCCTACGGGACATACTTATGTGTATGCGAAGCATACGTCTATGTTTCTTACAACATATTCTTGAGCATACACTTGAGTATATACTTGAGGATATATTGGAAAAGAACTGTGCATCCCTATTGTTGTAATTTTCTGGAGAAATTTAGAAGGTGCAATGCACCAATAGCAACCTACCCCTAACCCCCTCTATACCCCTTGAGCATATCCTTGAGAATTATTGTCAAATTTATCTGGTATGCTCCTTGCTTTGTATGAGAAAGTTCTAAGGATGGATTGTAATGTACCACACAAGCATTATTCACTCAATCCAAAGCAATACCAAAGCATTACCCTTGAGTAGTAAAGCTCTCACAACCCGCATGAATACTAGCATTTAGTTCTATACGCCTTCGGCATTGTAATACATTAGTATGTGCCGAAGGCACGTTTGAATGTATATGTATTATATACCTAGAATATGTGCGTTACATAGTATTACATTCAGTGTCAAAATACCGACACCACTGTCGGAAAACCGACACACACTGTAAGTATTCAGTAAGTTTTCTGTCGGTTTTACGTCACTTTTATACATATTATAAATATACATCTATGCACCAAAGTAGGGATTGAGATTTTACTATGTGATATGATGCACTACTATTGTGCATTGTTGCACTGTCTTGGTGCATCCTGTGGATAACTCACTCATGTTAATACATTGTGGATAACAGCCCTAAGTGATTGATTCTAAAGGCTTTTTATACCCTTTGCGATACATCATTAAAAGTTGGCACGTTCTCTGCTACATATATTCCATGCAACCCCAAGCGGTACACTGTTTCAAAGTTGGCACGGTGTTTGCTTAGTAAGTTGTAAGGGCGTAACGTTATCTAGCGTTACAAATGCCCATCATTAACAATTTGCCGTGATGACTTGGAGCGTAAGGGTATAAGAGAATCCCGCGACTAACGTATCACATAGAACGAAGCCGAGGGGCTTGGATGGTATGCCGTTCATTCCTTGAGGTGTTCTCCTATGTGTGTCGATTCGCAAGGGGGCTTCTGCCTTGAGTAATACAAAAGTATTAACGTTAACCAAAAGAACTGGGTGCAATCATGTAACCCTTATTAATTACAGTCACGGCGAATCGTTCATTAATAATTTATAGGCTAAAAGTATTACATTAGTTACATTGTAACGGATAGTAATACTATTATACTCCCTTTCGGATTATAGGGCATACCCTACCCGATACAGTATAAAAGTATTAACACCCCAAGCATGATAGCAGAATGTACTACTTGGCCTAGGCTTTTACTAAGTCCGAAAGAATACTAACGTATTACTTTCATTACGGATATGTAAGCCCTATGTATTGTGACAGAGTACATAGAGAATACGTCCGTATTCAATTCAATCGAAAACCTGTAACTTTTGGAGTACATACCATGTCAGCATTATTCAACAAACAAGCCTTTGAACGTAATTTCACCGAGGCATTGGAGCGTATCGGCAAAGCTGAAAACGTCACCAAACACGAACTCAAAATTGTCTCCCGTACCATGTTAGAAGCTTGGCACATCACGGGAAACGTTCATTATGTGAACCGCCTTCTCAAAGTTGTAACGCCAGTTAATAAGAAAGCATTAATTGTATTTGCCAAGCATTTTGGCGGCTTCTCTTATGACGAAATATTGGGCGAGTTTACTCATAAGTCAAAGAAGCGTTACGAGTCGGCACATAAATTAGCACTTGAGTTCTTGGAGAATCCCCACAACAATTTGTGGAGTTGGGCAGAGCGTCATATTGAGGTGCAACAAAAACCATTCAATATTGAGAACGTAGAGAAGTTTATCAAATCTGCATTAAACAAGGGTGCTGGCGTTGGATTGTCTCAAGTGGATATTTTGAAGGCAGTATTCAAGGCAGGCATTGAACCAGATTGTATCATTCAGGTAATGGATGAACTCGGCATGGAATTTGCTGAATCAGATACACCGAAAGACTTTACAATCGAATCATCGCCAATGTAATACATCCGTATTACTTTCACAGTCTCAAAATAAAATCAGCCACTAGGGGTTAGCTCCTCTAGTGGCTTTTTGTCGTCTGGATTTTTATGCCTATTAAATTCTCACACTCACTCGCCTGCCTGCTTGACTCTCACCTACGCAATGTATGGCATGGTCAAAAGGAATTTGGTTTATCTAAAGCATTGAACGCTTCAGCGAGAATGAAGAAACATGATAGCTCTCGGGATGGTGCTGGCCATCAACTTAAATTGGTATGATTTGCCGATGTGGTGAGGATATAGCTGCGAAGCGATACAGTTTAGGTTATAAGACTTGCTTACCATGTGGTGAGAAAGATGCTTTACAACGTAAGCACACCATTGTGCCAATGCCTAAGAGTAATTACATTGTAGTTACTGACTTGAATCTATTGAAGGGCTTGAACAGCTCACATAAAGGCGGAACAACATGACATTGTTAGAAATAGCAGAGTATTTAGCAACTACTCAACAAACACTGTATGACCAGTATGGTCGTTGTGTTCTAAGAGATGTGGCAGATTGGAATGATTTTCATAAAGCACTGTTTAAGTTAGCAGATTGGAAATACCCATCTCCTAGCTTTTCTATCTCATCAGTAGATGACAATGTGACATTTATTCTGCTAGTGCATGAATGTATTTCTAATAAATAGAATCCTACACTCATTCACTACGTTCATTCGCTTCGCCGATTCATATACTTACGTATAATCGTATACCCCAAAATCAACCCATTTTCGACATAAAAGGTGAAATAAAAATGTTAGCAGGTACATATGTAACGTGTCTTACACGTAAATACAGGAATCTTGTATTCGGTAATCACTATCTCATTGAACGCGTAACTCGTATTGGTTCGTTAAAGTTTGTTGGTCATCGACATTTGTATGACCGTAAGAACTTTGCGTTAGCTGTTGGTGTTAATCCTGTCCCTATGAAGGTTCCTGTTGCTCCTCCTCCACCTGTCGTTAAGAAGACAATGGTGCAAAAGCTAATGGATAAGGCTGGAGATCGAGCTGGTACGTGTAGTTATGCCATTGAATTTGATAATGGAGATATTCGTTTACAATCGCATGATGCTTGTCATGCTCGTATGCGTTATGGCTCTCGTATGTCAGGCGGTGACAAGGACAATGCTAAGCCTATTGCTGTTGCTTGTTATATCAGAGGACATAACAATGGTCTAGGAGAGCAATACCGTGAAGCGTATAAGGCGCATGTCAAATATATGCTCAATGATAGCCCTTGGGCAGATGCTTGGCTGACTAAAGACCCTGACGAAGCGTTGAAGGGTTGTGCAATGATGGATGTGACCAAGCCCTTCTCGTATGTGTGTAGTGCTGCTATTGCTATGCGTAGTGGCTCTGAATACTGCAAGTTCTTGCCTTTGTTCAAGCGTTTGTTGGATATGAAGTATTCACCAAATGTTGCCTACCTTATGTCTCATATGACGCAGGTTAATGGTAATAAGCACACCGTTATCCATCAAACAGGTAGCCACCATGTATTCCATAGTGGTATGTCATTGACTAAGGTTGCTGACTTCTTCAACAACAAGAAGCTGTTTAGAACTGATAAACCATACAATGAGTCTCATAATACGTATTATGAAATCTTCAAGGTTATGGCTGAGCATGATGCTATTAAGGAAGGGAGTTTGCTCGATACATTACGTAAGGCCAACCCTGAGTTTCTGGTCGATGACAATACAGGCTGGGTGAAAATCAAAACCACAGCAGCTAATAGCTTTGACGACTATCTGAAAATTGTTAACACATTCGCAAGGAATTTCAAATGAGTATCCCACATAAACACGCAGAGGTAATCAAAGCGTGGGCTGATGGGTGTACTGTCCAAGAACGTGTGATGCGTCATGGTGAATGGCAAGAGTGGAAGGATGTTGTGAGTCATGCTCCTACTTTTTGGACTGATTCATGTTATCAATTCAGAATTAAACCTATACCTGACCAAGTCATCTATGCTCATGTGAAAAAGACAACCTCATATTCAGCAGGTATATTAGTTACCTGTGAACACAACTGGAACGAGGTAGGAAAGCCTTGTTACACCCTGCCTGCAAATGTTAAGTTGACATTCGATGGCGAAACCGAAGAACTGAAATCAGTGGAGATTGTGAAATGAAAAAAGTATTCATCGTAAACGGTAGCCAAATGTATACGGCACTCTTTCGCCGTATGGGTTATGACATTGCTAATGACTTGGGTGATGTGTCGTTAGTGTGTTTCACTGGTGGTAGTGATGTGTCTCCTGAATTGTACGGTCATACCAAGCATCACAGTACATTCAATGACCCAGCTCGTGACCAATACGAGGCTGACATTTTCCAGTTGTGTGTGGAGCGTAGCATCCCGATGGTAGGCATCTGTCGTGGTGGTCAATTTCTTAACGTAATGTCAGGCGGTACGATGTATCAGGATGTGTCTTACCACACTCGTGACCATTTGATTACAGACCTTGAGACAGGCGAAAGTGTGTGGGTGTCATCTACCCATCACCAGATGATGAAACCCGCTGAAAACGCCCTTCTCGTGGCTACAGGGAGCCTTAAGGGTGAACGTACTTGGTGGGATGACGGTGTATTCAATAAAGATACGTCTAATGAGGATGTTGAGGTGGTATACTATGCTGACACACAAGCATTGTGTTTCCAACCACATCCTGAGTTCAATGGACAGGTGTTCAAGAACATGCACCATTACTTCGCTGGTTTGATTGAGCGCTTCTTGGTTAAGAAGCAGCATCCCGCTGGTTGTACTTGTTAAGGGATAGGTATGGAAGATTTCCTTCTCAATATTCTCCTATTTTGTATTACTGTTTTAGCTGTGTGTTCTGCGGCTGTAACAGTAATGTTCACTTATAAATTCTTTATGGGATTGTTGTAATGATATTCATTTTTGGTTTGTTGTTTCTGTGGTGTGAATACATCCATCGTGTTACTGATGACGATAATCGTAATGTAGGGTTTCCCTTGGATGGTTATTGGGTTATTGGTTTATTGGGGCGCATTATGTGCTCAATATCCTTGATTCACTTTTCCTACTTTGTTTTGTTGTAAGGAGATAGGCGATGCTACAAAAGCATGATAGCACTGGCGTTACTTGGCCTTTCCCTAGTGCAAAGGCTCCAAGCCTAGCCCCTAAGCCTGTTGTATTCTTTATTGGTAAGCCTAAGTTCTTTGATTGGGCTTACAAGAAAGATTGTCAAGTGGCTAGTGTGTACGCTCTCAATCATCCTAAGTTGGGTGAGCGTATTGTTCGTACATCACAAGTTATGGAGATTTATGACGATGGTTCGTTTGAAACCATGAACACAATGTACATTCCTAAGAAAGCAAATTACTAAACAATACGACAGTAGCTTAATGGATAAAGCAACAACCTTCTAAGTTGTGGATTGCAGGTTCGAGTCCTGTCTGTCGTACCATTCATTCAATCGAGATTATGAACATCATTGTCATTTCCCCAAAAGCATCAGATGAAAGTGCTAAGCGTTTAGCTAAGGAGCTAGGTGCTGAGTACACAAATCCATATCAATCAGGTCGTGATGACTTCAACAACTACGACTTAGTTATCAATTACGGTTACTCTAAGCTGTTTAAGACGCACCGTCATGTTGAGTTGATTAACAGTCCACTTAATGTCTCATTGTGTATTGATAAGTTCAATACGCTTGTCTCATTAGCTATGTCTAAGGTTCCTATTCCTGAGTTTAGTACGCGTATCCTAGATAATTGGGATATTGCTTTCTGCCATACTAAGAAAGATGGACGTAAGAACGAAGGTATCGAGCATTGGTATCGAGATCGCGCTCAACCTGTCCCTCCTGCTTATCTGTATACCAAATACTATGCTCATCGTGGTGAGTATCGTGTTGTTGTGCTTAAAGGTAAGGTTGTAGGACGTTATCGTAAGGTGTTGGATGCAGAGAATACGTGGAGCTTAGAGCTGCGTGATAAGCGTGGCTTTGAAGAGATGGATGCAGCTTGCTTAAAGGCAGCTCGTGCATTGCGTATTGATTACGTTGGCTTTGATGTGCTTGCACAGAAGAAGAATGACTTTGTAATCATTGAGGCAAACTCTGCCCCTATCCTGACAGACGAATCTGTTGAAGCATTTAAAGAATTGATTGGAGTGTAATATGTGTGGACTTGTAGGCATGGCTGGTAACTTAACTAGCAAAGAAGAAAAAGCTTTCCATCAACTGCTGATTATGGATTCAGTACGTGGTGTGGACAGTACAGGTGTTGCTGTTCTCCCTAAGGTTGGCGAGGTTAAAATCGCTAAGGAATTGGGTGACACATATCGTTTGATGGATAAGAAATCTTATGACAAACTATTCCACGGAACTAATCGTTGCATCATTGGACATAACCGTTGGGCTACTGTTGGTGGTGTGTCTCGTGACACTGCACATCCTTTTGACTTCACTACTCTTGTGGGTGCACACAATGGTACGCTCTCGTCTAAGTACCGTCTTGCCAATCATACACATTTTAAAACGGACAGCGAAGCTCTCTATAACCATATTGACGAGAACGGTTTGAAGAGTGCATTGGAGCATCTTGCTGGTGCATGGGCATTGACATGGTGGGATAAAGAGAAGGATACGATTAACTTCTTGCGTAACAAAGAGCGTCCTCTCTACGTTACGTTCAATGAGGCACAGAGCGCAGTGTTCTGGGCTTCAGAATCGTGGATGCTTAAGGCTGCCCTAGGCCGTAATGACATTAAGCATCCTGAACCTGTGTTGATTGGTGAAGACAATCATTACTCTATTCACGTTGATTCCAACGGTGCAATGGAGAAGACTAAGATTGTACAAGCTCCTTCACGTTATGTCTCTCCTCCTGTGGTAGTTTACCAAGGCTACCAAAATAGTCGTATGGCTAATGGCTATTGGCAAGAGGAAGCAGAGAAGGCAACACCTACTGCTACGGTTACGCAAATCAGCAGTGTTCAATCAAAAAAGGAGGGGGTGGCTCCCACAACAGCCTCCTCAAGCTTACGAACAGGTTACTCGGGAACAAAGGGCGCGTCTCTCGAGCTGCTTGAACTTGCGTCTGATCGTAAGGGTGGTTGTTATTACATTTGCTTCGATGGTGCTAGTCCCTCGTCTAAGATTCGTTTCTACTACAACAAACGTGAGGCAGCTCCTCATAAGAATGTTGGTAAGACAATCACAGCAGACATTGGTGACTTAATCGTTGATGCTTATGAAGGGGGTTACTACAAGGTTATTGTATCGTCTGTTGAGTATGAGAGTGAAGCTCCCGTAGTTGATGTTGATGAAGACTTTGATCCAGTAGTTGACCGTCAGTACGTTACTCATACCAATGCAATGATTAGTTTCAATGACTGGATGAATGAGTACGGTGAGTGTGTGTGGTGCGGTTCAAGCGTACAACCTACTCAACAACACGCATTGACAACAGAGGGTCAGTGTTTGTGTGCAAATTGCCTTGATGACTCAGAAATCAATGGCTTTGTAAAGGTTGCTAAGCACGTAGCTGCTTCAGCATAAGTGTATCTTTATATTTCAACGAGGTGTTAACATGGAAATTTTAGTTGGTTGCGACCCAGAAGTATTTGTGAAACAAGGTGGTGTATTTAAGTCTGCATACGGATTGATTCAGGGTGACAAAGAGAACCCTCAGAAGGTTAATCGAGGTGCTGTGCAGGTAGATGGTATGGCACTGGAGTTTAACATTGACCCTGCCCATAGCGAGGATGAGTTTTGCCTTAACGTGCAAGACGTATTCAATACTATGAAGCTGATGGTTCCAGACTACGAGGTTGTTGCTGTACCTGTGGCTCACTTTGACCCAGAGTATATCAAGAATCAACCAGCTAAGGCTCTTGAACTAGGCTGTGATCCAGACTTTAATGCTTGGATGAACGCTGTTAACAACAAGCCTAATGGTAATCGTCCTATGCGTACTGCATCTGGTCATGTCCATATCGGATGGACTAATGGTGCTGACACTGCTGACTTCACTCACATCGAGATGTGTAATGCAGTGATTCGACAGATGGACTTCTTCCTTGGCTTGCCTAGTCTCTCCTATGATGATGACCAAGAACGCCGTGAGATGTATGGTAAGGCAGGTTGCTGCCGCTATAAGCCTTATGGTACTGAGTATCGTACCCTATCTAATGCTTGGCTTAAGAGTGAAGCACTGATGCGTTGGGTGTATCGTAATACTTTGGCAGGTATGAACGAACTCATCAAAGGTAATGTCTTGGCTGACAAGTATGGTGACATTCAAGAACTGATTAACACAGGAAATAAGAAAGAAGCTATGAAGATTATCAAACAAGAGAAGATTGAGGTGTGTTATGCCTGATCTGCACCACGCAGACGTACATCAACTGTATTCAGATACGGTGTGTCGTTATAAGGATGCTCCTGTCCGTGTAATGGAGATTAATCGTGACCTTATGGTAACTATTATGCTTCTTCGTCATGGTAAGACAGCAGTGGTTAAGTTCGAGCAAGACCTATTCGGCCCTCCATTGGGACGTATTGGCTTTGTGAACGAAGGCGTACATGCTTTCTATGTCACTCGACAGCCTGTTCGTCGCTTCCAAGTAGGTCTTAATCGTGGCAATGTTAAGTACCATTACCTTCCTATGATTGATCGTAAGAAGGCTGAACGTGACTACAACGTCGCGTACAGGATGAATACTAAGGCTTGGGCCAAGGCATTGGATAATGAATATCCTAGCCTTGCTGAGGCTCTACGCATTGCTACAGAGCATAATGGTACTGTTGCTTTCGATAAACAGTTCGCTGTTGATGGTGAACGTAACATCTACTACAAGACAAACAAGGTAGGATACATTCCTCCACGTATGTCTACCGTCAAACGTGTCGTATTCAATCTCGGATACGAACATCTCGATACTCTCTTGATTTATAGCTATGACAAAACTACACGAACTATTGCAGCAAAAGGTAACTAACGGATTGTTTGGCATTGAGATCGAAACTGAAGGACGCAACCTTACAATGGTTGTTCCCCCTCAGTGGAAGATTGAAGATGATGGTTCATTACGTGGTCAATTCCCTACTGAACGTGCCGAGTATGTTCTTAAGAAGCCTCTTGACTTGCAGAAAGCTATTGACGCAGTGACTAAGCTGCGTGAAGTGCAAGATGCTAACAATGCTGTGCTTAATTTCTCATTCCGCACAAGTGTACATATTCACGTTAATGTACAGCAGCTGACCTTCCCTCAGTATCTCAACATGATTTACACATACCTATTGCTAGAGGAACCATTGGTTCGTTATTGCGGTAAGGAACGTGTAGGTAATCGCTTCTGTCTGCGTCTACAAGATGCAGAGGGCTTGCTTGATTACTTGTTCATGTTGTTCCGTCAAGGTTATGGTGCTATGCGTCACATCAATGGTGATGCTGTGCGTTATGCTGCTATTAACGTTGCAGCAACATCTAAGTACGGTAGCCTTGAGTTTCGATCTCTCAAGGGTAATATGGATGTACCCTACATCACTACATGGATTATGGCTCTCGATCACTTGCGTTCATTCGCAATGGAGATGAAAGATCCACAAGAAGTGCACAACCTGTTTGTGAACAATACACCTGAGCAGTTTGCTGAGATTGTATTGGGTGATGTATACGAATCATTCGTATATCCTGATATGGAGAATGATATGCGTCATAGCTTCTCTCTTGCCCTAGAACTTCCATATAACTATGTGGACAGTACAGCTAACGATGCTAAGGTTATTGCTGATCAGAAGGCTAAGCGTGAGCGTTATGAAGCTGAGATGAAGGAAGCTATTGCTCAGGATGAACTGTTAGCAAAGCAACGTTTTGAACGTGAGATTGCTCGACGAGCTGCGGCAGCAGTACCTGTACCTGCTCCAGTACGTAATGATGTACCAATGCCAGACGATATCTTTGAAGTACCTAGAGTGCGTGATCGTAATGCTCCAATTATGTGGGATGCACCTGTTAATCCAGTAGATTGGAATGCTCGTATAGAAGCACGACAACGCGCTGGTCAAGACATGGCTGTACGTGCAGGGGCACGTAGACCTAATATGATTATCATAGACGATATCTTGAATGCTCCAGTTAATCTCGATGAAGAGGACGATGAACTATGAATATCTATCCATATAAAATGGCTAGTGAGTCAGCGAAAGCATTGGCTCAAGCGTTAGGTGTTAAGCGACTGAAGCATGAGGGAAGGATGATAGCACTTCCGTTCATCAACTGGGGTGCATCGAAGATTAAACGTGAGATTAAACCTCTTACTGGTATCTACAACCACCCTAATGCTGTGGCTATTGCTGGCAATAAGCTCAAGACATTCTTGTGTCTTGACCAAATTGTTAACATTCCCGACTACACAACTGATATTGCAGAGGCTAAAGAGTGGCTTAATGCAGGTATTACGATTGTTGAACGTCACACTCTCACTGGTCACAGTGGTCAGGGTGTGCGTATTGTGTCCTTTGATGAGGAGCTTGACCCTAAAGCTAAGCTCTATGTCAAGTATATCAAGAAAGAACAAGAGTATCGACTTCATGTATTTGATTTCGATGTGTTCTTCATTCAACGTAAGGCTCGTGCACTAGACGTGCCTGATGACCAAGTGAATTGGCAAGTACGTAATCATGCAAATGGTTTCATCTATGCCAATCAGAATGTTGAGTTGCCTGATGTAGCTAAACAAATGGCTACTGAAGCAATTCGTACACTTGGATTAGACTTTGGTGCTGTTGATTTGATTTACAATGCACGTCAGAACAAGTTCTATGTGCTTGAAGTTAACACTGCGCCAGGACTTTCTGGTACTACTCTCGATAAATATGTCGAGAAGTTCAAAGAATTGGAGTAATAGCATGTTCCCACTGGAGAAAATCACATGAGCGCCCTATCTGAAGTTGACCTGCGAGACTTTGAAAAAGTAGATGTAGATGTTCTTGAAGCTACATTAAAAGATGCTGATATTCACTTCGAGTATCCCTTCCCTTTTAATATTCAAGAGTATTGTAATGTAATTCGTCGCATCCAAAAGAAACTCATTGTTCAAACCCCTGCGTTATTTAAGCCATGAAAAAGTTGATTTCCTTTATCCCCTTCATCTTCCTAGCCGCTTGCGGTGAATCACCTGCGCCACAACAAGCACAGGCACAGCCTCAGCAAGTTGTTCAACAGCAACAACAGCCTCAAGTAGTTCAGCAACAGCCTCCTCAACAGGTTATTGTTCAACAAGCCCCTCCTCAACACAGTAGTGGTAACGATATGTTGGTTGGTGCTATGGCAGGCATGGCGCTAGGGCATGTAATGAGTAACTCAGGTGGTAGTGGCTCTAGCAATAACGTCACTCGCAATACAACAGTGATTAATAAAACTGTTGTGGTACAGCAAGCTCCTAAGGCTGCTCCTCCAACGCCAGCTCCTGCTGCACGTCCAGCACCAGTTGTACAACGTACAGTGGTGTCTTCTCCTTCTTATTCATTCTCTTCTGGAAAGCGTTAATATGTCTAAATCTGGTGTATCTGGTACTCTCTCTGAATCGTTGATGTTGCAACATCGTTTTGAAATGGTGTATGACACTCTCGATAAGTTGCCAGCAGATGACCACAAAGGTCGTGCTGTTGTAGCTGGTGAGCTTGCAAGTATTCGTAAACGTATGGATAAGTTGCCCAACTACAATATGCGTGGCTTGCAAAAGATTATGAACTTCTTCAAACCATACGCAGCAAAGGAGGCTAATGTCTAAGTGTGTAGAAAAACTTCCACACCGAACTGATAAGTGTAACAGTGCCAACGGATTGCAAGTATTCTTAAAAGAAGACGGGTCATACGATGGTTTCTGTTTCGCTTGTGGTACTCATGTACCTGACCCCTACCATGACAAACCGAAGGACTATAAACCACAGTCTATCGTCAAGTCTAAGGAGCAAATCGAAGCTGAAATCAAGGAAGTAGCAGACTACCAAACTGTTGCTCTACCTGACCGTA
>ERZ650308.859-NODE-859-length-16301-cov-10.905515_pt1 | contig 16301 bp, 15 predicted proteins | sample MGYA00376244_ERZ650308 | MGnify/ENA primary metagenome ERZ650308 (study PRJEB26733, sample SAMN07839295) | wastewater metagenome | biome: small river; feature: stream; material: water | place: USA: North Carolina | collected 2016-04-26 ... | reverse complement strand
AACCAAACCCTATGAATTTAATTTAACCATTAAAATCAATGATATGAATCAATTAATTAATGACCTGAAAACGCTTATTAAAAACAATTGGAAAACAATAGCATTAATTGTTATTATTATTTGGCTTGTTACAAGTTATACAGCTATTAAATCTGGAATAATAGATGGATGGAATGGAAAATAAATTATTTTTCACATTCGGCTTTTTTATACTTTTGGATTACCAAAAGACTAATTATGAAAACATCATTTAACAAAATACTGTACATCGGATTTGTACTTTTAGGAGTATTCCAAGCCTTATTCTCTAAAGACTATATGCAAGCAGGTTCCTCTATAGGCATCGCTTTGGCTTTCGATCCATTTGATCAAGACCAAAAATGGAACGACAGACCTACTTGGCAAAAAGCGGTATTATTCGTTCATTTAGGTGTAGCCGCTGCTTTATTAGGCTATGCAATAGGTTGGAATGATAAATAATAGCGTATTACAACACTAGTTTCATCATAATGTCCGTTTGTTCTTCTTCGCCAAGGACAAAGATGTGTTTGTCGAAAGCCACAAAGCCGTTTTTGGTATAGAACTGAAGCGCGCGGTGGTTTTCTTCCCAAACGCCTAACCAGATATAATCGCAATGCTTATTTTTTGCGATAGTCATGGCTTTTTCAAATAGCAACTGACCTACTTGCTTTCCATGGTAGTCTTGTAACACGTAAATGCGTTCAATTTCTACTGAATTACGCTCTTGAAGTTCGGTTTGAGCTGGTCCAAAATTGACTTTTAGGTAGCCAATAACGACTTCGTTTTGGGTCGCAAAATAAAATTCTGAGTTTGGGTTTTCGAGTTCGGCAGTGAGTTTTTCGGTTGAAAAGCTAGTAGCTAAATAGGAATTCATACTTTCTTCTGAATCAGATTCAAAAAAAGTATCGTAAAAGGTTTTACGTCCTATTTCTTGTAAGGGAACCAATTGTTCCAGCCCTATTTTTTTAATTGCAATCGGATTCATATCCACAAATATAAAATTTAATTAATTTCCTATATTTATCGAACGAAATAAATGGAACGAAAAAACAGCTATGGATATTTTTAGTAGAATGTTAGCCGGAGGAATTATTGACAATAACGATCCAGACTTACCGAAACTTTGGAAACAGGTTTCGCAAACCATCGCCTTGTCATCGGCTTTGAATGTCGCCACAGATACAAATCAAATTAGACTTCAATTAAGTACAATTATAGGCAGCACTATAGACACAAGCACCATCGTTTTTGTGCCTTTTCATACTAATTTTGGGAAACACACTACCATTGGAAAAAATGTGTTTATCAATCACGGTTGTTCTTTTTTAGATCTGGGTGGCATTACTATTGAAGACGATGTTTTAATAGGGCCTAAAGTGAGTTTAATTACCGAAAATCACCCGGTGGATCCGGCTAATCGCAAGTCGTTGGACTTAGCTAAAATTGTTATTAAAAAGAACGCATGGGTAGGAGCAGGCGCGATCATTTTGCCAGGCGTAACTGTTGGTGAAAATGCTATTGTTGCCGCTGGAGCAGTGGTTAATAAAGACGTAGCCGACAATACTATTGTAGCCGGAGTTCCTGCCAAAAAAATCAAAAACATCAATTAATATGAAACAAGGAATAACTCTTTTTTTGAACTTGCTTTTTGCCGTTCTGTTTTCGGCAATAGGATTAGTGAATTGCTTTGTTGGCAATGATCCTGAATTTGGAATTTTTATTTTGCTTTCGTCGCTATTTTTTTATCCGCCATTCCAACAGCTATTGCAAAAAAAGACTACTTGGACAATCCCATCTTTTGTTTTACTTGTATTGGGATTGTTTATAGTTTGGTCGAGTTGGGGAGTGGGGGAATTGTTGAATAAGTTTAATTTTTTGTTGAGATACTCACACAAATAATACTAAACTCATTTTATAAAGCGGTAAGCTACATATTTTTTAAAAAAGCGACTTATTGATAAATTCAAGTCGCTTTTTGTTTTTTGCTGAACTATGGTGCAGTTTATTATAAAAACTATAAATTTACTTTTTGGTTCAATTTTGAAGTGCTTTTATAATAGCTGTTTTTATTTAATTTTAATCCAATCTGCTTCCCGCCTAATTCACCTATTATGAAAATCAAAGTATTTTACAGTTGTATATTTTTAATATTTGTCTCTTTTTTATTTGGTCAAAACAATGAAAAAATAGCCTTCTCTTTCCGGTATTTACAAGAACAGCAAAAAAGCAATAGTAAGTCTTCATCCATTTCTCCTTTGTTTACAAAAGCTGCATCTTCAAGGCTAAACAAAATTACAGGGAAAATAGATCAGGGGTATAATTGTATTATTTATACTAAGTCGCCTGAGGTTTTGAAGTCTAATGGAATTGCTATTCAAACCATTCAACCTACGTTTTGTACTGCTTGGTTGAATTTGGACGAAATAGCACAAGCAGCCGCTTTACCTGAGGTAAGTTATGTTGACATTTCTAAAACATTAAAACCCACTAACGATATTTCAGTGGCAACAAGTGGAGCATCATTATTGCATGCTGGCCGCTTAGACAACACCGTTTATAAAGGAGATGGCGTAATTATAGCTGTTATTGACACAGGAATTGATTGGGATCATTTGGATTTTAGAAACCCTTCAAACCCTAAGAAAAGTAGAATTTTACGTATTTGGGACCAAACACTTTCACCAGTAACAGGTGAAAGCGCACCAGCCGGATTTACATTTGGAGTAGAATATACTCAAGCTCAAATAGAAAATGAAATTGATGGCACTCCGGCAGGATTTGTAAGGGAAAAGGACATCGATGGACATGGAACTCATGTTACAGGAACAGCTGCAGGAAATGGAGCTGCACTAAATGGTCAGTACACTGGTCTGGCGCCTAATGCAGATATAGTAGTTGTCAAAGCGGGTGACGGTTCTTTTGACACTAAAAATATTATTGATGCGCTAGATTATTTAAAAAACTTGTCTACTAGTTTAGGGAAACCCATTGTGGTTAATATGAGTTTGGGTTCGCAATCTGGAGCACACGACGGTACAGACCCTCTAGAACTTGCAATTGATGATTTTACAGATAAAGCCGCAGGCCGAATAGTTGTTGTTGCCGCAGGTAATGAAAACGGTGACAATATTCATAAGCAACTTGTTGTAGCTGCTGGAGGAACAGAAATCATTTCATTACAGGTCCCTACCACTAATACCAGTAGTTCACAAAATGTTTTTCAATTTACAGCATATGGCAATGATACAAGTGCAATAAACATAAAAGTTATAGCACCTGATGGATCGCAATCCACGTCTTTGTCAAGTAGTGGTTCTTTAGTAATGGCGGGTAACGCCAAAGTGTACATGTCTAATTTTATTGATCCTGAAAGTGGCGATAGAAAAGTACAAGTCTATTTAACACGTACAACTTCTTCAACTTCGGTAACCGGGACTTGGAATATTGTTGTTGATAACGTCTCATCAAATTCGATTACGATAGATGGTTGGCTAGATACCAAAGGAGATGATTTTAGCGAAATGACAGTAACTGGCGGCGACAGCAATTATCTAGTCACTATTCCCGGCTGTGCAACAAAAGCAATAACAGTTGGGTCATATATTGCTAAATTAGATTGGTATGCCGCCTCAGGAAATGGATACAATTACACTGTAGGTATGCAAGACGGAATTAGTACATTTAGCTCTGTGGGACCTCGAAGAGACAATGTAATCAAACCCAACATCACTGCCAACGGTCAGGCCGCTGTTTCCTGCTTATCTTCAGATTCTGGACTAGAAGCCACCTCTCCGTATATGGTTGTTAATAATTTGTACCGTATAGAACAGGGTACAAGTATGGCCTCACCTGTAGTAGCAGGTTGCGTTGCTTTATTATTACAAAAAAAACCAACAGCAACATTTACTGAAATTAAGAACGCCATTACCACGACAGCTACAAAAGATGCGCTTACTGGAAGTGTCGAAAATTCAACTTGGGGAAGCGGTAAAATAGATGTCTTTAAAGCAGCATCTAGTTTTTCGTATTGCCAACCCCTAACAAGAACAACTTATAACTATGAACAACAGTATGGAAGTAATGAAAACTACACACTTAGCTTGAACGGAAAAAGAGCCGCTATCCGATTTACAGCTACTTCTAATGGACTTTTAGGAGGTGTATATTTTAAAACGGTTCGAACCCAAACTTTGAGCCAATTTACTATTGAAGTGCGAACCGCTGTAGCAAATAATCCTGGAACATTAATAGGAACATATCAGGTTGTACCTGCATCAATTTCAAAAAATACCTGGAATTATGTAGATCTAAGCAGTCTTTCTATACCGGTTACAAATACTACCAATTATTTTATTGTATTATTTGGAGCCTCATCAGACGTTTTTGGATTGGGTCATGAAGCAACAAATAGCAATCGATCAGTAATTTCTTCTGATGGGACAACATGGAACTCGGACTACAACTTAAGAATACGCCCGGTGGTTTATGGAACTCCTGCTTCTGAGGTCCCTACTTTGGCTTTAAGCTCAGGGGCATCAACAAATAATCAAACTCTTTGTAGCGGTGGATCAATTACACCTATTAGGTATACTACAACAGGAGTTACGGGTGCTACTTTTACTGGATTACCAACAGGAATTACAGGAAGTTGGGCCTCAGGCGTAGTTACAATTAGTGGAACGGCTACCCAATCTGGTACTTTTAACTATTCTGTAAAAATTGCCTCTACCTGCGATACTGCAACGGCTACAGGAACTATCACAATTGGTGGAACACCCCTAATTACTAGTGTAACGGTTGCTGTAGGTGCTTCAATAACAATTAATGGGAATCATTTTTTTACGGGTAGTACACCAACAGTAACTATAGGTGGTTTGTCAACCATGGTTTCAACAGCAACTAATACTCAAATATTGGCTACTGTTCCACCAAATGCTGTTGGAGGAAATGTGATTGTAACCAATTCCTGTAACCTAAGTTCAGCCGCTTTTTCTTATCCGTATGTATCGCCAACAAATATTAGTTTGTCTTCCGCTTCAATTGCAGAAAACAATACTGTTGGAGCAACTATTGGAACATTTTCCGCCACTGATACTGATATAAATGACACTTTTACCTATACTTTGGTTAATGGATCAGGGAGTACTGACAATGCTAGTTTTAACATTGCTAATACAAGTTTAAAAGCAGGGATAGTATTTAATGCACAAACAAAATCTAGTTATGCGATCCGAGTTCGTGTGACAGATGCTGGCGGACTTTCTTATGAAAAAGCTTTTACAATCACAATTCTTGGCGATTCGGATCGGGATGGAATTCGTAATGAAGTCGATTTGTGTCCTAACACTACAGCAGGAGCTAGTGTAGACTTTAACGGCTGTGAACTGTTTATTTTGCCATTAAATAATTATGCTGTTCAGGCAACAGCTACTTCTTGCGCAGGTCAACAAAACGGGGCCATAAGTGTAAGCGCAACCAATACCAATTATACTTATATAGTCACAATTAATGGACAGTCTGGTTTTCAATTGAATACAGCTAATAATTTTAAAAATCAATTTCAAAACTTAGCGCCAGGAACTTATGAAATATGCATAACAATTCAAGGCAAAACTAACTATGTGCAATGTTATACAATAAAGGTGACCGAACCGAATGTGCTATTGGTAACAAATAAAATTAGTAGTTCCGGTAAAGAGGTGACCTATATGTTGAGCGGTGCTTCACGCTATAATATTACGTTTAACGGTTTAACGCAAACGGTAACAGAAAATCAAATAAAGTTGAACTTAGCGCCAGGACAAAATACCATTGCGATCACAACTGATTTGAATTGTCAAGGCCAATTTGAAGATCTCATTTTTGTAAGTGAAAAAGTAGTGTTTTATCCTAACCCTGTGCAAGATGTGTTGAATATATATTGCTCGGGGACAGATTCAAAAGTAACCGCCACACTAACAGATCTTTCAGGCAAACGCATGGAGAGTTTTTCTAAAACAGTACCTGAATCTAGAATCCTTCAATTTGATTTAGATGATTTAACCAGCGGTTTATACCTATTACATTTGAATGGAAGAAGTCTAGACGAAACTATAAAAATTATCAAAAAATAACTGCCTCATGAAACAAATACACAATTTAATAACTTTATTTACATTTGTCTTTCTTGTGTCATGTGGTGGTGGTGATTCAGGACCAGCACCTGAATCAATAATAAAAACACCAGGTAAATCGATTTTAGTTGCACCAGCAAATGCAAAAACTTGTGAAGCAGGAACGAATACTACTGCAACTCAAAGTACTGTTGCTTTTAGTTGGAGTGGCGCTTCGGATACAGATAGTTATGATTTAAAAATCACCAATCTAAACACCTCAGAAGTAGTGACTCAAACTGGAATTACAGCGACTAGCACAACGGCAACATTAACCCGTGGTATTCCGTATTCATGGTCAATTACTTCTAAGAATAAAGGAGCAACAACTACCGGTAGCGACACATGGAAGTTCTATTTAGCTGGAGTTGGAGTGACTAATTATGCCCCATTTCCGGCGGAGGCAATTGCCCCACTACCAGGAACCACGGTAACCCCGACAAATGGAAAAATTATTCTTACTTGGAATACTAGTGATGTCGATGGAGGCACATTAACACACACTTTATATTTTGATACTGTTGATGGAAAACAAACACCATTAGTTGCCAATACCAATCTTACAGTTAAAACGAAAGAAGTATCCGTAGCCGCAAACACTATTTATTATTGGCGCGTAGCTACTTCTGATGGAACCAATACTGCGACTAGTGTTGTGTACAGTTTTAAAACGAATTAATCCCATTAATAATGAAATCATTGATCAGATTACTCCTTTTATTTTTTTGTTTTACTTTGGGATTTTCTAAAGCCTCTGCTCAAGAATCGTCATCTCAAAATAGTTTAACTCCAGCCGAAATTACAGAAGGTTGGCAATTGCTTTTCGATGGCAAAACTACTTCGGGTTGGCATTTGTACAACGAAGGAAAAATCAAATCGGCTTGGAATGTTATAAACGGCGAATTGATTTGCGATCCTAACACCGAAAAAGTGGAGCGCGGCGATTTAGTTTCGGACCAAAACTTTACCAATTATGATTTTAGTTTTGAATGGAAAATTTCAGAGGCAGGTAATAGTGGCGTCTTTATTAACGTTCAAGAAGCACCTGAATTTCCTACTGCTTGGACCACCGGACCCGAATACCAATTGTTAGACAATGCGAATGTGCCCAAGGAGTATTTGCAAGATGGCAAGCACTCAGCGGGTTGCATATATAGTTTATCTCATTTATTGAACGAGGTACAACCGAAGCCTTCAGGACAGTGGAACCATTCTCGAATTTTACAACAAAATGGCGTCATTACCTTTTGGTTAAACGGCATTGAAACAGGGCATGAAGACATGAAAACCGACCGGTGGAGACAATTAATTGCAGGAAGTAAATTAGGTAACTTTCCTTCCTTTGGAAAGGCAATTCAAGGAAAAATAGCCTTTCAAGATTGGTCAAAAGGAGTGGCTTTACGCAATATTAAAATTAAAGAAATAAAATAAATTTCAATTATTTTCTATAATCCAAAGCAGGTTTTCGGTCACCAAGAAGCGGAATGTATTTAAAATCTTTTCCTCTTTTTTCTTCTAATTCGGCTTTTGCTTTTGCAATTTGGTCCGGATGTAAAATCAAATCAATAGCGGTTAAGGCTATCGTTTTGGCAGCGACCATCATTCCTTTGTTCCCAATGTCGGTTCCGCCAGCTGCAACTGCTTGCCAGCTGTGAGCTGGTGTTCCTGGCACCCAAGTAGCACTTCCCATTCCTGCTGTTGGAACAGCAAAACTAACATCGCCCACATCCGTTGATCCAAAACTTAGATCCAACGTTTTGTAGGGTTGAACGATTTCCGCTTTATTCAAATCACCATTTTCAATACCTAATGATTGCATGATTAGGTTTCCAAATTCTTTTTCCGCTTCAGTATAGTGTACTCCGCCCACTTTGACCAAATTAGCATACATCATTTTTTGGAGTGTGGTATTTGGCAATAATTCGTGTGTACCTCCTATGAGTTCGTATTTCATTGTAGTTCCTGTTCCTAATGCAGCACCTTCCGCCGCTTTGGTTATACGATCAAAAATTTCAAGTACTGTTTTTCGATTACCGTGACGTACATAGTAATATACTTCTGCAAAATCAGGAACAACATTTGGTGCTTTTCCGCCATTTGTAATTACATAATGAATACGCGCATCCGAAGGAATATGCTCGCGCATCATGTTGACCATCATGTCCATCGCTTCTACAGCATCTAAGGCAGAGCGTCCTTTATCTGGAGCCATTCCGGCATGAGAAGCTACTCCATAAAATCTAAACTTTGCCGATTTATTGGCCAAAGCCGATCCTGGATTGGCATCATTAGCATCGCCTGGGTGCCAATGTAAGGCTACATCGACATCTTTAAATAATCCTTCACGAACTAAATATACTTTTCCCGATCCTCCTTCTTCAGCGGGGCAACCGTAAAAACGGATGGTTCCTTTTTTATGATTGGTCTTCAACCAGTTTTTAACTTCAATAGCGGCAGCTGTAGAAGCGGTTCCAAATAAATGATGACCACATGCATGTCCTGCGTTTTTTCCTGCCGACTTTTTCTCGGCTATTGCTTCTTGAGAAAGACCAGGAAGCGCATCGTATTCGCCTAAAACTGCGATTACCGGTAAACCTTCACCATATTCAGCAATAAAAGCTGTTGGAATTCCTGCTACGCCTTTAGTAATCTTGAAGCCTTCTTTGTCTAAAGTTTCTTGTAATAAAGCGGCACTTTTTTCTTCTTGGTAGCCCATTTCAGCAAAGCCCCAAATTTGTTGCGCAATAGAACTATACAGTTCTTTCTTGGTGTCTAAATTAGCCGTGATTGTATTTGTTTTTTGTGCAAAAACAAAGTTTGAGAATGCCAATAAAACAGCACCAAGGATTACTTTTTTCATATCATTCTTAGTTTATAAACTGAATTCTTTAATGTAAGTTGAGGGTACCACCCCTTTGCGTTCTTTAAATGCATCGATGAATTTTGACCTTGAAGAAAAACCCACATTTTGCGAAATCCCTTCCACAGTTAGTTTGTCTGCTTTACCTTCAGCAATCATTTTGCAAGCAAAATCAATGCGTTGACTGTTTTTCCATTCGCTAAATGAAAGGGCGAGTTCTGTATTGAAATAATTGGACAACACTCTTTCAGACAATTGTAAATCCAACGCCATTTTAGATAAATTAAATCCAGATTGTAAAAAAGGGTTTTCTATTAAATAATGGCTCAGTTGTATCGTTATATTTTGATTTGTTTCAGATGAATTCCCTTTTTTTATTTGGGATGGTCTTGTTTTTGCAAAAGTAGGATCAGGATAGGAAATCGTATCAAATAGTATTTTAGGAAATAGAAACAAAAGGATATTTTGTAGTGAGAAGGCGATGCCTAAAAACCTGAAGTAATTCTTTTGATTAATAAATCCAGAGTATTCGTTCAAAATAAAATCGGCATACGAATCAAGCAAACAATATAATGAGATGAATAACTGCAGTCCAACTAAAACATAAATCCATTTTTTTATTATAGTAAAATTAACGGGCATTTGACCATAGATGGTTTTTCTTTTATTGGCATCACGTTTGAAATATACGATACTTATGATGCAGTATAAAAGTAAATGAAATGGCCTAATGAATAACATGTTTTTTAAAGAAAAAAAGGAAATGTTATAATCATAATCTTGAGTTACCGCTTGTATATGGTGTGCTATTTTTACTTTTTCAGAAAAAGGCAATGTGGTATAAGGCAGACTATATAGTACGACCAAAAAAGCAGGAATTAAATGCAAATAATCTTTTGTAACGATATTTTTGTTTTCGGCAACGGCATATTTGACATAGTAAAATAAAAGCGGGCCAATAACAAAGGACAAGGGCATGAATTGAATAAAAAACACTCCTTCCCAAAAAGGTGTTTTGCTAAAATGCAATCCAAAATACACTAAGACAATGAGGTTACTACATAAAAAAAACAAGGCTAAATACAAATTAGAGCGATTAAAGTCTTTTCTGTAGTAGAAGAGAATAAACGATGTAAATAGTCCAAAAAAAGGCGTAAGCATTTCCATAAAACGCTGATAAATAGATTGTGTTACCGCGAATATAGGCCTTTTTTTTATGCTAACTTATTTTTTTCACCCTTTGTTATAAATCGCAAAGTGTTCCTAAATGCTAAAACGGAACAGATTTTACTTACGGATTTTGGCTCAGAAACAATTGGGGTTCTACTTTTGAAATCAAACCAAAAACCTCACAGCATGAAAAAAATCATTTTATCTATTGCACTTGCAATGGTTTTATTTGCGTGTAACAAAGCAACAGAATCTAAATCCGAATTTGATTTGGCTAATGCCAAAAAAGAAATCGAAGCAGCCAACATAAATATAGCCGAATTATTAGCTAAAAATGATTCAGTTGGGTTTGCTAATTCGTATACTGAAGACGCTAAATTTATGGAGCACAATTTACCTGCATTAGAAGGACGTGCTGCCATTCAATCTTTTTGGTCCAAATTTATGAATGCAGGGGCCAATAAAATCAAATTATCTACACTCGAAGTTTGGGGAGACAACGCTACTATTACAGAAGAAGGGTTGTATGAGCTTAAATCAAATGAAGGAGCCACTTTAGGTAAAGGAAAATATATTGTTATTTGGAAATCTATAAACGGGAAATGGTTGATTCACAGAGATATTTCAAATTCTGATTTGCCAGCTACTAAATAACAAAAAGAATGAAACATTATATTGTACTACTGGTTCTTTTTTTAAGTTGTAGCAATTTAAATGCTCAAAAAGATCCCCATGCTCATGACGAATTAACGCAATCCATTGATAAGGTGATGGATAGTATTGCTATGAACAATCCTCTGCCAACGTTTATTGTTGGAGGGCTTACTAAAGAAGGCTTGTTTTATGAGTACCATCATGGGAACAAATTGTGGGAAGGTAAAGAATCCATATCTAAGAACCATATTTTTAGAATTTATTCTATGACTAAGGCAGTAACTTCTTTAGCTGCCATGCAATTAGTAGAAAGAGGAAAAATTACTTTAGACGAACCTTTGGACAAACTTATGCCAGAAATGGCAGAGATACCAATATTAACTAAAGAGGGTAAGTTAGTCAAAGCCACTAAATCCATTACGTTGCGTCAACTATTGACACATACAGCGGGGTTTGCCTATCCATTTTTACATAATGGGTTAAATAAATTTCAAAAACCATCCGATTGGAAATACCAAGATTTTCCGAGAGTCTATGAAGCAGGAGAAAAATGGCAATACGGAACCAATATTGATTGGATTGGTAAAATTGTAGAAAAAATTTGCGGACAAACACTTGAAGTGTATTTCAAAGAAAATATTACCGGTCCGCTTGGAATGAATCGAACTTTCTTTAGTGTTCCTGATGAATTGATTAGTGAGATTACCTCATTTGGACATTTAAAAGGAAACCAATTTGTACAAGATAGAGACTGGCAATACAAAGACCTGAAAACTACTAAATATGAAGGTGGTGGTGGTTTGTTTAGTACGTTTCACGATTATGGACAATTCATTCAATGTATTCTCAACGATGGTACTTTGAATGGTAAAAAAATTATTAAAAAGGAAACAATTGATTTGATGTTTACCAATAATATGGGTGAATTGTTTACAGTTTATGATGATCCTTGTCTTGAACACACCTATTTATTTAATATGAATGCAAAAAATGTAGAGGTAAATAAATTTGGATTAGGATGGGCAGTCGATCAAACAGGTCGAAAAGGTATAAGAGCAGCTGGAACAGTATATTGGTCTGGAGCGGCATGTACGTTTTATAGTATTGACCGTAAAAACGGCAAAGCTGTATTATTCTTTTCTAATGTTTTGCCTTGGTCTAATATCCATGCAGAATCAGCCTATATGAAATCAGAATCCATTTTATATGGAACAAAATAATAAACACTATTAATTAACCAAAAACCTAACAGTATGAAAAAAGTAATTTTATTGGCATTCCTTGCTTTTGGAATGCAACAAGCACAAGCGCAGTACAAATTTTTGCAATACAGAAATGTATCCGAAAAAAATGAAGCCGAATTCGTAAAAAGAGAAACTGAATATTGGTCTAAAATTGCCAAAGCCAACATTAAATCAGGCAAAATGCAATCTTGGAGCTTGTGGAAAAAAATAGGAGTTGCTGGAGAACCCGATGCAAAACCTAATTATTTGTTTGTTAACGATTTTAAATCAATTGCTGATTTTGACGCTTTGGAAAGCGGATGGGCAAATCCAGAAAAAGTATTGCCTAACATGAAGTTGGCCGATATGGAAACGGGTTCTATTTCTAAAGTCCTTTATACCGACATCATGAAAACAGAAGCTCAAATAGAAGGAAATCCTAAATTTGTTGTTATTAATTATGCTAAACCAACCAGTGTCCAAGCCTTTGTTGAAGAAAACATCAACTTATGGAAACCATTTTTTGAAAGCGAACAAAAAAAGGGATTTAAATTAAACGGTTGGGGATTACAAACAGTAGTTTATCCTCAAGGGAATACTCTAGAATTTTCTGCTTTAACCTGGGATGGATTTACGAAACTTTCAGAAGCCTTGGATCATGTTCAATACAGACCATCAAGCCAATCTCGATTTGCATCAATTGCTAAGGATTCAAAAATGAGTACTATTACTCCAAATGGATTTGAATTTTCTCCTATTTATGAATTAGTAATGTATGTAGACGCAACTACTAAATAATATAAATAGTAGACTTAATAGAATTTATATTCTTATTTTTTCCTCAAAAATTACTATTTATTAAATTATTTAGATGAAAAGCACAAACACGCGTCAATTAAAAAAAGCTCTTGGTATTGGTTTTGGAATCGCTATATTAATTGGCGGAACCATTGGTGTTGGTATTCTAAGAACACCGGGACCGATTGCCGGAATGCTAAACAACAACTGGCTAATAATAGCCTGTTGGGCATTGGGTGGAGTCTATGTCTTAATTGGCGCGGGTTGCTATGCTGAACTAGCCACAATGCTACCTAAAGCAGGAGGTTCTTATAACTATGTTAAAAGAGCATTTGGCGATTATGCTGGCTTTATAATTGGCTGGTTCGATTATCTAACAAATGCAATAGCTCCCGCTTTTTTATGTATTGTGATTAGTGAATATATAGTAGCGATACTACCGGTTTTTAAAAACCAAACAACGCTTATCTCTATTTCGTTTTTAATAGCATTTACATTGCTTCATGCGCAAGGAATTAAAAGTGGCAGTATCACGCAGCAGATAACAAGCGTAATTAAAGTGCTCTTTTTTGTTGGTTTTATAACGGCATGTTTTATGTATTCCGGAGTACAATTGGATAGGATAGAAAAAGAGAGTTCTATTTTTGAGACCGGAGTGATTATAGGTTTTTTCAAATCACTTCAAATGGTATTAGGAAGTTTTGACGGTTGGAATGCGGGTTGCTTTTTTGCTGAGGAAGACGAAAATCCAGTAAAAAATATTCCTAAGGCATTGTATACAGGGGCTGCCATTGTAATTACGATCTACGTCGTAATTAATATAGCATTTTTACATGTATTGCCAGCCTCAGCTATAGCTAACTCACCTCTTGCAGCCTCAGATGTAGCCAAAATAATTTTTGGGGATCAAGGGGCCTTCATTGTAACTCTAATCGCCATATTTTCAATTATTAGCATTCTAAATGCTTTTATGATGATTACACCACGAATTCTGTATGGAATGAGTAGAGATGGATTTTTTGTTCAAAAAGGATCTATTGTAAATAAAGGGGGTACTCCAATTGTTTCGCTTATGGTTTCTGCCTCATTTGCATTGGTATTGATACTCATCGGATCGTTCGAAGTGTTATTTTCATTAGCCACTTTCATGTCTATTATTGTTTGGGGATTCGCCTATTGTGCCTTAATTAAATTAAGAAATAGCGAGCCTAATTTACCAAGACCTTATAAATCTTGGGGATATCCTTGGACCACATTTATAATGATTGGGTGTTCCATAACCTTATTTATTGGCTTCGCCTACAGTGATCAAAAAAGCTTATTAATTATCGGAGCAATTACTCTTGTTTCCTATCCAATTTTTTTAACCTTAAATAAATTAAATAATAACGACACCTTATGAAAAAGTATAGTTTCATTTTAGTTTTGATTTTAGCGCTGTTAGTGCCAACATTAATTTTTTCTCAAAGTAAAAAAAGCACACCATTAATTGACTACGGCAATAATGCTAAAGTTGGAAAATACATTACCACCCGCGGGATCAAAATTTACTATGAAACCTATGGTAAAGGGGAGCCATTACTAATGATTCATGGAAATGGGGGTTCAATTTCGGCTTTCAAATACCAGATTGGATTTTTCCAAAAACACTACAAGGTTATTGTGGCCGATAGTCGCGCACAAGGAAAAACAATTGATTATGGAGAAGTGCTGAATTATGAAATGATGGCCGAAGATATGAACGCCTTGTTGGATTCGTTGCAAATCCCATCTGCCAAGGTAATCGGATGGAGTGATGGTGGAATTAATGGTTTGTTGCTTGCAATTCATCATCCCGAAAAAGTAAAAAAATTAGTGATTAGCGGTGCCAATTTGATTCCAGATGATTCGGTATTAGATCCACAAGGCGTTGCATTTATTGCCGATGCCAAAAAAGAACTTATGGCTGCAAAACAAGATGCTTCCATCAAAAACACCTTGAAATTAATTAATATGATGGCGTTAGAACCGCATATTCCAACCACAGATTTACAAAAAATAAAATGTCCTGTATTGGTAATTGGAGGAGACGCCGATGTAATTAAACCGTCTCATACAGTTCAAATATTTGAAAACATTCCACAAGCTAATTTATGGATTCTTCCCTTTTCTGGACATGCGACAATGCAAAGAAGCAAAGAGGAATTTAATAGTAAAGTATTCGCTTTTTTTCAAAAACCCTTTCAAAAAGCTAAATGGAACGATTGGGATGAATAGAGCAGAATACAATTAATCAATATAAATAAACAAATTTAAACACTATGAAAAAAGTACTTTTTATGATCGCTATGGCGGTCTCAATGACTCAGATGAGCGCACAAACGGAAGGCGGCAAATACATTGATGCAAAATCAAAATACAATAATAGACCCTTCGTGTTTTCTGATAGAGGAGAAACAGAGGCAATGTTAAAATTGAGTGCAGCCTATAATAAAATGGATGTTGCTACTTGCATTTCTTTAACCGCTGACAAAGTAAATCTTACTGATTTTGATGGCAATAAAGTAGTAATGTACAAAAAGGATTGGGAAGCTTATTTTGCACAATACCAGTCGTTAAATTGGGAGATTCATGCTATCGTTCCCATCCGAATCAAAGATACAGATCCTTCTTCGGGCGTTTTTGTAGTAGCAACTGAAACACGTGTTAGCAAAGACGGAACCGTTTGGAAAAAAGAACTAAACGAATTCTTCATGTTCAATTTAGACATGAAAATTGACGCTATTAGTCAGTACTATCAAGGAGTAAAATAATTAATTCAAAATTCAATCAAAATGAAAAAAACAATTGCACTTATTGCCTTAACGGGCTTACTATTTGTTTCTTGCAAAAAAGAAGCAACAACAGATGTAACCACCCCTGAAATTCCTAAAACTGCTAATGGATATACACTTCCAACTTCAGAAAACATTGATTTTCTAAAAAAATGCAATGCAGCTTGGGTATCTGGAAATGTAGCCGAATACAAATCGTACTATGCAGCCGATGCTGTTTTTCACGACAACAATAAACCAACAACGCTTGCTGAAAACGTTGCTATTAATTCTGAATTTTTAAAAAGCGGTATCAAACTTACAATCAAGTATGATGTGATTTGGGAAGAAATCAATTTTAAAGCAGATGAAAAAGGAGTGACAAATTATGTTTTGGCCTATTGTACGAATACTTGGACCAAAGGAGACAAATCAATTGATATTGTAACCTTCCAGGTAGATGCTATCAAAGACGGAAAAATTGTCGAAGAGTGGAATGTATATGATTCCGCACCATTAATGGAACTATTAAAATAGAAACAAACAAAAATGAAAAAAATATTAATATTACTAGCTGTTAGTGTATCGTTATTTGCTTGTAAAAGCGAGGCAGATAAAAACGAAAAAATTG
>ERZ650308.858-NODE-858-length-16342-cov-5.416467_pt1 | contig 16342 bp, 11 predicted proteins | sample MGYA00376244_ERZ650308 | MGnify/ENA primary metagenome ERZ650308 (study PRJEB26733, sample SAMN07839295) | wastewater metagenome | biome: small river; feature: stream; material: water | place: USA: North Carolina | collected 2016-04-26 ... | reverse complement strand
ACAACTGGTATGTCGACGCATGGTGTCACCTTCGCAAAGAAGTCAGGAGCTTTGCTGTAGATGCAATCACCGAATGCGACCAACTGATCGAAGATGCAAAAGAGCTAGATGCTGATCAGCTTCGCACCTCTATGCAGAGTGGCTACGGCATTTTTGGTGGCACAGTCAAAGGCTGGGCCAAACTGAAATTCAGCCCTGAACGCGCACGCTGGGTAAAGCAAGAAGAGTGGCATGCTTCACAAAAGGGGCGTGAACTTGCAGACGGTTCATACATACTCGAAATTCCATATTCTGACGAACGAGAATTGCTAGGTGATATTCTTCGATTCGGATCTGACGTACAGGTTATCAGCCCAAACTCGTTACGAAATCAAGTTCTCACCGAGCTAAAAAATTCATCAGCGGCTTACCAATCAGGTATTTCCTTAGGATCTGATTTGACACCTTGAACATTCAATGTGAGTTCGCAGCGTCCTTTTATGGCGATAACCACTGGCTTGAAAACTTAAAAAATAAGGTATGACAAAACAACTGGCAACAGAACTGATTCAGGCGTACATGGAGACCAATTTCATCGTTCACGCTGAACCACCCTTCACGCTCAAGATCGGCTCCCCCTCTTCCGCCATAGTTCAGCTCTTTGACAAAACGAATGCACTGTGTGCCGCGTTCATCACAGCGTGCAACCCATTCAGTGAGTCACTGCCCGAGCACAAAAACAACGAGTTTCAAAAAACGCTAGAAGACGCTTTGACAAAGCGAAGCTTGAAATTCTTCGAAGGCATCGGGCAGCACCCCAGCGGAAACTGGCCAGGTGAGCCAAGTTTTTTGGTACTTGACTTGGACTTGGCCGCGGCCAGAGTGCTAGCCAAGTACCACAAACAAAATGCATTCGTTTGGTGTGGGCAGGATGGTATGCCGGAGCTAGTTATCACCTAACAATTTGAATTTGGAGTTCAAATTTTTTGGCCTATTCGTTATTCAACAATCTAACAGCTTCTTTTTTTCGGAGGCAAACTCTTCCTCCGTTAAAACGCCTTTGACCATTAGGTCATGTAACTTCGTGAGCTTTTCGAATTTATCCTCTGCTGGGGCAGTGCCGATGTCATTGGTAATAGTTTTAGGTTCAGATTGCATCAGTACGCCAGAGTCTTCCACAGATCGATTACCGTGAGTGATGTTCTTATAAACCCCTAAGCCTGCCCCTACCACTGCACCAGCTATGGGACCAATGATAGGAACTGGCACTGCAATTACGGCACCAATGGCTGCACCTGCAGCAGCATCTTTAGCCATATCCGATTTCAAGGCATCCTGACCTAAGCGACCGACCTCTGCACCGGTCTTGCTCGCTGCGTCGACCAAAAAATCTGCAGCACGTCTGATATCACTTGCCTCTGGTTTCATACCTTTTGCAGAGTCAGAAACCTTTGTGGCGGCGGTTGCCATCAAACCACTTGCTGTATTTTTTGCTTTACTCAGAAAATCATTCATGATTTGGTTTTTTCCTTACTCAGTCACTCTTTTGTAGTTATTTGGCGATGGCCAAGATGAATTCATCACGACCACGCCGAATCAACTCGGCAGCTAACACATCAGTTTCAAAAGTTTTACCAAGACAGCATCAACGTCCCTCGGACATTACTTCACCAACTCCATCAACTTACCAAAGCTGTTCACCACGTCGTACCTGACATTTTCAGGGGCGTATTTCTTGTTGATTTCGGTGAAGAACTTCCGAGCGCATTCGATCTTCGTAGCCTCCAATGGGCGCAAGTCCATGGTGGACATAGAACCTTTTGTTTCAGCGACAAAGTAAACGTGCTTGATGTTGCCATCTTTGAACGAGATGGCCCAGTCAGGGTTGTAGTCTCCAACGGGCGTTGGGATCAAAAACCCTCTTGGTAGTTTGGCGTAAACCACCACGTCGCTGCTGGCGTCCAACTCTTTGACGAATTCACGTTCAATGTTTGAATCGGTCAACACATAGTCGTAAATATGGCGTTGCAGCTTGTCACCCGCGGCACTGAGGTCTTGCTTGGTTTGACCGGCAGTGAAGATATCCAAATCGAACTTGTCTTCCACGGTGTCATAGGCCAGATGCTCAATGATGACGGTTGCTTTTTGTTCGTTGATCACCCGAATTGCCTCGGCAATAAAGCTCTCAGGATTCGTCTTGAACTGTGCAAATACTGCGGCATTGATGCCTTTCAGAATCTCTGCAATCGTGCGGCGAGTCAACACCGTACCCTCGGCCAATTTACCAATCAAGTCATACTTCACTGCCGAGTGCACAGAAATCTTGTTCGTCTCGACTTCGGAAGCCTTGAGTGCAAACGCTTCGCCTTTTTCCAACTCATCGGCGGTAATCAAAGCATTTTGCTCACCACGCTGAATCGTGTACTGCAACGGCGTCACGCGCAGGCCAACTTTGCTGTCTTTGTCATTGATAGCTGCAATAGCTTTATGGACCAGCTCAGCCGAATCAAAGTGCACGCTGTAGGCCGCCTTGTGATTGATACGATTCCACAGCGCCTTGAACTCTTGCTTGTCAAAGTTGGCATTAGGCATCAGCTTTTTGGCTTTACGCCCATCTGCCGGCTGCATCATCTGGCCTTCGCTGAAAACTGAATCCACTAATTTAATGACCTGCTCCGCCATGGGTAGCAAATCATCGGGTAATGGTGCCAAGGTGCTATCGGCTTTGGCTTGGTGGTACTTCTCAGTGATGTTTCGTTTTTTATCGACGTAGCCGTTTTGAATCAAGTAAAACTCAATGTCAGTAGCTTGTTCATCTGTCAAAGTCACACTGCCAGCAGGCGTTTGCAGAACCTTGCCCATAAAGTACGCCTTGTCTGCCACTTTGGGACGCTCAGACAAAGAGTCGCTGATGTCTTTTTGCAGCGCAGCTACAAAGTTCTTGTAACTTTCGCTGGCCACCACTGTCAGGACGTTTACATCGTGCACGATAGCGGGATGGTCCACCCGATCGCCGTTTTGGTTGACGCACAAACGCAGGCCACGGCCTACTTCTTGGCGACGCGAAATCGTGTTGTCGCTGTGCTTTAACGTGCAGATCACAAACACATTGGGGTTGTCCCAACCTTCGCGCAGCGCCGAGTGCGAAAAGATGAAGCGCACCGGCTCGGCCAGTGATAGCAAGCGCTCCTTGTTTTTCAGAATCAAGTCATACGCATCCACGTCGCTCGACAAGCCCGCGTTCTCGCCGCGTTTTTCAACATCGGGGTCAACCAGGCGCTTGCTCTTCTTGTCGATTGAAAAGTAGCCGTTGTGCGTCTTGTCAACCGCGATGCCCTTGAGGTATTGAATGTACGGCGTCTCATCCAGGTCCAACACTTCGTTGAGGTAGAGCTGGTATTCCTCTTCAAACACGCGTGCGTATTCACCCTTTTCATCGACTGCGCTGTAGTCGCGGTACTTGGCTACTTCATCAATGAAAAATAGCGTCAACACTTTGATGCCATCTTTGTGAAGTTCTTGCTCTTTTTCAAAATGAGCTTTGATTGCTTCGCGAATTTGGATTCGGCGCAAAGTTGCCTCGTTCACATCCCCCACGGCCTCGCCCACCGACAACTCCACGCCATTGGTAAAGCTCAACGTGTCTGTATTGGCATTGATATCGGCAACGACATAGCCTTGGTACTGGTTCAGTCCGTTCGACAAATCGAACAGGTTGTCGCCCTTACCCAGCTTGCGTGGCACTTGTTTGATGTCGCCGTTTGCCAGCTTGATCTCCAACTCGACACGAGCCACGGGGGGCTTGGTTGTGGAAATATCAATGGACTGCAAAAACAAATACGCGTTGGTACCCTCTAGCCCTTTAACTGCAATGCCGCGCACATCAATCTTCTTGACCAACTTCTGGTTGTAAGCATCCAGCGCATCTAGGCGGTGGATTTTGTTATGCATGGTTTTGTGGGTAGCAGAATAACGCAACACCATCAGAGGCTTGAACTTAGCGAGCGACTCAGATGTAGCCGCCCCTTCCATCTTTTGGGGTTCGTCCATTATCAAGATGGGACGGTTCGCACTGATCACATCAATTGGACGCCGCGATTGGAAATCATCCAACTCGTCATAAATTCGTTTGTTATCAGCACCCTTTGATGCAAACGCCTGTACGTTGATCACCATCACATTGATGCCTGCATCAGACGAAAAGCTCTCCAGATGGTGCAGCTGCTTGGAGTTGTAGGTAAAGAAACGTGCCTTCTTTTTATAGCTCTCCAGAAAATGATCGGCCATGATCTGCAACGATTTAGTCACGCCTTCGCGGATGGCAATGCTGGGCACCACTACGATGAACTTGCTCCAGCCATAGGCCTCGTGCAAATCAAACATCGTCTTGATGTAGCAATAGGTCTTGCCCGTGCCTGTTTCCATCTCAATGTCCAGGTTGACCCCGCACACCTTGGTGCTGACCAATCGGGGCGACACAGGCAGGTTTTGCAGACGTTGCACCTTCTGGACATTTCCCAGCAGCTGATCAGCGGTCAATGTGATGTCGCCGTTGCGAAAAGCAGCCTCTTGGTCATGAGCTGAGGGAGCATCTTCTAAAGGCAAAGCCACCTGAGGGCCACTAGGTGCTGGCTGTCCAGCGCCAGGGTCCAGCCGGTAACGCACTCCACCATGCGACGGAGCCTGACCTGCAAAGCAGTCCACAACCGCCTGCACGGCTGCCGACTGATATGCCTGCGTTTTGAACTTGATCTTCATCGAACGATTACCTTGTGCCAATATTTGTGGAGCAGAAAACCCGTTTCAGACTTCACACAGTTGATTTCTTCTCTGCATTTCTTCTGCAAATTTCGCTTTAAAAAACCATTGCAGAAAGACATAAGTCATTGATTTTTAAAGAGATTTTTAAAGTCTCTTTCTGCATTCATTCTGCAAGTTGCCACACAGGGCTACCGCGTGAACCCGTGTTACGAATGCGCCCGCGACGCCTCAGCTTGGTCAACAAATTCCCGACCTTGTCATCTTTTTGCTCTTCCGTCAGCGCATCACTCAGCTTGCCAAGCAAAAGCTGATTGATCTCAGCTCGGGTGGCTTGCCCAAACTTGCTGAGGTAGTCCGTCAGCAACTTGGCGTAGAACTCATCATCTTGTGCCCGTGTGCGAATATATTCAGCCTGACTTGTCGTCGCCTTGGCCACCGCGGCAGACACATGGAAGTTGGGCTTGCGGCCCTCAATCAGGCCGCTTCGCTTGAGCCGTGCAATCACCTCATCGGGTAATGACAACTTCTTTTGCACCCGGTCCAACGCCAACACATCCACCAAAGGCAGACTGGAATTGAGCATCAACAGTTGGGTGTAAGTCGGGTCGACAACACCGCCATAAATCGTCACTCTCACTGCAGTGGGGTCTGACAAGTCGTAATCGGGCATTGGCAGATAGCGCTTGGCCTGCGACAAATGCATGTCGTGAATGCCATAGCCCATCTTGTCGATCATGTTCAGGCCAGACATCGCCTCCACCAAAAAAGCATTGCGATAACGGCGCGGTAGCTTCTCGCCAAGGCTGTAATCGTCGGGCTGCCCGTCAAAAAATCCACCTTCGTTTTCAAAAATCAGACGATCTGGCTTTTCGATCACCACAATGCGGCCATGACGGGCATAGTCTTGATGGGCCACACAGTTGTGCAGGGCCTCAAGCACCATCTTTTGGTCGTATTTGGCAATCTCATGGGGTACCAGCTGGCCGGTGGGCAACAGCCTCAGCTGTATGTTGCGAATCTTTTGGTACAGCGCCGTGGTGCTCAGCAAAAACGGAGCACCAAAATGCTCATAAGCCCGCTCTGGGCCATCAAGCTTCCAGGTCAACTGGACAGGATGAGGCGACAAGTGATGCGCTGACTCTGCCCGCCCCAACAAGAGTAAGGCGGTTCGAGTGATCTTGCCGTTTTGAGTAATGCGAGCACGGTCCAGAAAAGTGGCTAACGGCCACGCCATGACCTCGCTAGATGCGAACCGGTTGGCATGCTTGAGTGCAAATGCCTCACGGGCCTTCTGCACGGCAGCAGGGTCGAGGTCATCCAAAGTGGCCTGCGGAACCACTTGAGCCGACCAGTCGTTCTGAGCCGTTTGTGCGCGAATTTCATCAAGCTTATCTAAACCCAATGAGGTGCGGCTTTCGCCAGCACGGGCGTAGTAGTGCCCCTTCCAAGCAATGGGCATACCCCGAGGTGCGGGCGGCACTTCCATCAACACCACGCGGCCAGCGTCGTGTTGCAACACATGGATGTTGCGCAGCGTGATACTCGGCTCGGTGTCATCAGCAATCTGGTTCTTCAGGCTCTGCAAGCGCTCGGGCTGTGGCCTGTAATCGGTACCGCTCACGGTGCGGGTCTTGTTATTTACGCCAAATACCAGCCACGCCCGGTCCACACCACGCAGATTAGCCTCATTGGCCAAGGCAGAGAAATACTCACCGATCTTGTCGGTGTCATAGTCATTGCCCGCCTGTTTGAACTCGATCACCTCGTTCTCCCAGGTGGCAATGAGTTCATCCAGCAAAGTACTTAACGCAGCATGGTCCATGGCTACTCCTATCAAAGGCACTTGACTTCGGTCGAGGGTGAGAGCTGCTTGAAGATTTGCTCTACATTGATCTTGACCGCGCTGTCTTTGAAGCCCGCATCGCGGAACACCACGCGCAGGGGTTGGTGCTTGGCCAAGGCTTTGACAAAGTCTTCGTCTACACCGCTGCTGGCGTCAAAGCAAGCAGCCAAAGCGTTACCGTCGACAAAGAACACTTCTTTGCCTTGGATGGTTTCTTTGGTGATAGGCAGCGCCAAATCAACGCCCCAATCAAGCATGACTTGAAAAAGCAAATCTTCAGCGGTCCGGTCGGTCTTGATGTTATCGACGAACATATCGAACTTGGCTTTGTCTAACGCGTCGGGAGCATAGTAGACATCTGCCATATTCGATGTATCCAACTTAAAAGCCCGAAATCCGACATCCACACTGTGCGGAGCAGCATTACTTCCACAGAGTCTGATGCGTTCCATGGATAGCTGTGCGATATTGGGGGCGTAATTTTTCGCCTTCAGATACCTAATTGCATTCTCTGCAACCTTCTTGGCCGAACCTTTGGCCGTCTTCTTCATCTCCTCGATATCTTCAGGAAGCTGAACAAGAATCCATGAACAAAGTGAACCTTGTTCCCTGTTTAACTCAAAGACAGCATGCGCAGTGGTACCCGATCCAGCAAAGAAGTCAAGAATGATGTCGTTATCTTTGAGGCCAACAGCCTTAAAGATGTCTTTCAACAAGTACTCATCTTTGGGATTCGTAAATACCTTCTCACCAAAAAGTGTCTTAAGTCGCTTTGATGCTGCACGTCCATCAACAAATCGCATGCTAGTTAGACTCTGAAACTCCGTATTCTTCAAATAAGTCTTGTTATTTGGGACAGTGGTGTGATCTGAACCGAAGTGAACTAGCCCATCATCAATTCTTTGAAGAAGCGTAGTCTCGGGATAGCGCCAGCCAGAGGCAGGCATTTTGCATATTTGTCCCGTAATGGGATGCTTGACGTCGTAGACGTACTGGCCATCGTTCGGTCCCGAAATATCCGCTGGGAAGTAGACCCCACGCTGATCCATCCACGAATAGTGCTTGCTATCTCTGATCGGGTTGGACTCTGGAAATTGCTTGTACCACTCTAATGCGGTCTGGTGAATTGCATTCCAGTCAGAGCCATGCTTTTCCTTGAAGCTTTCAAATGCCTCATAAATCTCGTCTAGGCCGTTCTTCTTCTCAACCCAAGCCCCCGTATTGACCGCTTTATTTTTCACAAAAAAGACCAAGTATTCATGCTGGATCGAAATGTAGTCTTGATCGTTTTTACTGCTATTTTTCCAAATAATCTCACCGCAAAAGTTGGCATCACCAAAAACTTCGCGTCCAACAGAAATAAGGTTTGAATGCTCACTTTCATCAATTGAAATAACCACTACGCCATCGTCAGACAAAAGATTTCTTGCTAACTTTAGACGTGCGCAAATCATGCTCAACCAATCAGAATGAAAACGCCCATTAGCCTCAGTATTTGCAACGAGTTTGTTTCCAACATCATCTTTTTGATTTGACTTCTTTAAAAAGTCCTCCGTGCTTGCGGCAAAGTCATCCGAGTAAATAAAATCGTTACCGGTGTTGTAAGGTGGATCGATATAAATCAACTTAACCTTACCAAGGTAGTTCTCCTGAAGGAGTTTCAAACCTTCTAAGTTATCTCCCTCAATAAAGAGGTTCTTGGTGTTATCGAAGTCCACGCTTGCATCTCGACAAGGACGAAGGGTCTTGGCAATCGGGGCATTGGACATCAACAACGCTTCTCGTTTACCGGGCCAGTTCAATTGATAACGCTCCTGTGGTCCTTCCACGATGGACTCAGACAACTCTTGTCGCAGTTGGTCAAAGTCCACCGCCAGCTTCACACTGCCGTCTTCACCTTTGGCTTCAGTCACGCAATGAGGAAACAGGGCTTGAATGCGCGTAATGTTGTCTTGCGTCAGGTTGGGCGAGTGCATTTTCAGTTTGTCCATATGCTTCTTTCGGGCGCTGGCTTTATGCTCAGCGGCTCAGTTCTTCAAGTTCAGTTTTGAGTTCTCGCAATTGGGCATTGATGCCCACCTTGCGGTTAAATTGTTTTTCTTTGGCCAGTTGTACCTGTGTTTTTTCAACAGTACGTTGCAAGACTGCAAGCTTACCCATTCGCTGCACTTGATCGGCCAGCTTTTCTTGCGGACGTGCAGGCAAGCTAATAAGTTGGCGCAACAGGCTTTCGTAAAGTGCGGCCAAGTCCAAAGCCATGGGCAACGGGCTGCGCAGTGCATCAGAAAGCTGCCACGAGCTGGCAAAGTAATCGCTGCACACCCATTTGCTGGCATCCGCTTCACTTGGCCGCTTGTAGCACGCAATGGTCTGCACACGTCCATCAAAGTGAAGCTCAAAAATAATGGGGTATTGAACTGCGCCATCAATGCAGCGCAGCACATCCAGGTGAAGCTCGGGTACTTTGAGGTGAATGCTGAACACCTGTAGCTCAGGTACGCCAACTCTGGCAGGGAGGTTGATTGTTTCAGGGGCTAACTTATATTGCCAAACGATCTGCTCCACCTGAGAGACAAATAGGTCTTTCAAGCGGCTGTTGGCTCCCGCCTTTTCGTACAGCTTATTTTTGGGCAAGGTTCGCCCAAACGCCGCTTGCGGCGGATAGCTGAACAACGCATTGCGCACAGACTCGCTCATCAGTCGGCCTGTATCACCAAAAAGCTGACCAATTCAAAGTCGTCTAGGCCCGAGATGGTGTTGGTCAGTGCTGTTGTCTTACCGCTGCTGAACAGACTATCTAGGTCTTTCTCTTCTTTCACGTCGATCATCGATCGGATGGTCTGGCTCAGCAGATCCGAATAGGCATGCATATAGCGGCCATCAGCGGTTTCTTTGTTGAAGCTTTGGCACGCGGGCAGCACCGGCTCAGCTTGGCCTTTACAGGCGCTGCGCACGAGGTCGAGCAAGCGTTTGACTTCCGTGTGGTCGTGCACCACTTGGCCTGCGCGGTTGATGTAGACCAGGTAATACGGATGGAGCCGGTTGTGCTGATTGACCTGAACCCCATTGTTCCGGTTACGCAAAGTGAAGATAACGCCGGGCTGTAGCCCCATGGCCGGATGGGCGCTGACCACGGCGTGCATGCCATTGGGCATATTCGCCAAGTCACCATGGGCTTTGACATAGTTGAGCAAGTCCATGCGGAAATCGTTCAGCCCGAGATCGGTGATAGACACGCCGGTTTTCACATCTTCCAGCTCAATCACTTCCTCTTGCAGGCGGCGCAATTGTTCTTTGCGGTAAGCCACGTCGTTGGCCTGTGCAGACAACACGTTGTCGTCGCCAGTGGCGGCCAAATCGGCAATGGTCATACGGCTTTCAACGCGCTCTTTGAGGCGGATGTATTCGTCGAGCGAGATATCGGGCCAATAGTTGACCAGCTGAATGGTGCTGTTGGGAGAGCCAATGCGGTCCACGCGGCCAAAGCGCTGAATGATGCGCACAGGGTTCCAATGGATGTCGTAGTTAACCAAGTAGTCGCAGTCTTGCAAGTTCTGGCCTTCAGAAATGCAGTCGGTGCCAATGAGCACGTCTACCTCGGCAGGCTCTTGCGGCAAGACTAATGCCTTTTCTTTAGACCGAGGCGAGAACAGAGTGAGCAGTTCTTGAAAGTCGTAGCTCTTTTTCAGCGTGGACTTAGGACCACCAGTGCCGGTGACTTTGCCCGTTTGAATGTTCAGCTGGCTTTGCAGGTCTGGAGCGAGATTGGCGTAAAGGTAGTCAGCCGTGTCGGCGAAGGCGGTGAAGATCAACACCTTTTTATTGCCGGGGTTGATCGGGTTGGCGATCTTGTCCAACACCAAGGCTTTCAGGTGCTGAAGCTTTGCATCGTCAGCAGGCGTGACTTTGTGCATGGATACCAGCAAGACATCGATGATTTGCACGTCCACTTGCAGGTCGTATTCCCATGAGGGCAAGTCCATATCGGCCAAGCTGATCTTGATGCGCTTGCCGATTTCGGTATCCCCAAGCTCTGGCAGCTCGTCTTCTTCGGCATCCAAATCAGCCAACACTTCGGTCAGATCGCTTACGTCAGCAACTTGCCCTGATTGATTGAAAGCGCGAATTTTGTCTAACGTGCTGACATGGTTGGCTTTGAGTGACTCTAAAGTCAATCGGAAGGACTGCACAGAGCTTTCCAAGCGTTTGAGCAGGTTGGTAGTCATCAATGCTTGCAAACTCTTTTCGCGATCAGATTGCTTGAGTTTGCCGCCAGCCACTTGCGTGTCGTATTGCTCTTCGTACTTTTTAAGGCGGCTGGGCAAGATGTAGCTGATTGGCGCGTAGACGGCCAGTTTGAGCAAGGTGAGTTGCCCAAAAATCTCGTTGAAGCTCATCACGTCGGTACGACTGGTGAGCGGGCTGTGAAAGGTCAGCGGTTTGCGGCGCTCTGGAAATTGGCCGATATCTGTGGTGTCGTAGAAGGTTTGGATGTGCTTGCGCGAGCGGGCAATCGTGACGCTATCGAGCAGTTCGAAAAAGTCAAAGTCCAGCGAATCCAGAATGGCGCGCGCGGTACGCTCTTCTGGAGGCAGTTTTGCCCAATTATTGAAACTCGCTTGAGCTGATCTGAAGATTTCTTCAACAGATTTTCCTGTCTTGAGCTTCTTGCTCAGGTTTTCGGATTCACCTTCGTACGCCAAGGCCAGCTGGTTACGCAAATCGTTGAAGCGATTGTTGACCGGGGTGGCGGAAAGCATCAGCACCTTGGTTTTAACACCCTCTTTGATGACCTTGTTCATCAGCTTCTGGTAACGCGTTTCTTTGTCTTTGTAAACATCGTTGTTGCGGAAGTTGTGCGATTCATCGATGACGACTAGATCGTAGTTTCCCCAGTTAATGCGATTGAGTGGTGTACCAAACGACTCGCCACCGGTCCGGCTCAAGTCGGTGTGGCAAAGCACGTCGTAGTTGAACCGATCTTTGGAAAAAATATTCGTCTTGAGATTTCGGTTGTAGTTGAGCCAGTTGTCGGCCAGCTTTTTGGGACACAGCACCAGCACCGATTTGTTGCGCAGCTCGTAGTACTTGACCACGGCCAGCGCGGTAAAGGTTTTGCCCAAACCAACGCTGTCAGCCAAGATGCAACCACTATAGGTTTCCAGCTTGTTGATGATGCCGGTGGCAGCGTCCTTTTGGTAATTGAAGAGCTTTTTCCAGATTAGGGTGTCTTGGTAGCCCGTCAGGTCGTTGGGCAGCACGTCTTCGTTGATGTCGTCCAGAAACTCGTTGAAGATGTTGTAGAGCATCAAGAAGTAGATGCTCTCGGGGGAGTTTTCTTGGTAGACGGAGTCGATGTGCTCACAAATTTGTGCGGTCACATCCTCAAGCTTCTCTGCATCGTTCCAAATTTGATCGAACAAGCTGAGGTAAGTGGCTGCGAAAGCTGGCTCGTCCATCTTGTTGACGAGATTGGACACCGCATTGCCTTGCTGATAGCCGAGGTCTACTGCAGTGAAGCCATGTAGCGGCATGTATGCGGTGTCTGCGCCATTGGCTTGCACGCAGGCAAAGGGCTGCATAGGCGCTTGGGTGCGGTTACTTTTGAATTTAGCTTTGCGACGCATCCAGTCTGCACACTCCTTTGCGATCGCGCGCTGAGTCAGCTTGTTGCGAAGTTGAATCTCAAACTCGCTGCCATACAGACTGCGCTCGCGGTCCTGTTTGGGAATATGGAATTCCTTGCGCTCTTTTCGAAACTTGTCGGTGACTTCGCTAGCGGTGAATGTGGGCGACGTGAAGATGAAGCTCAGCTCTTCGATCTTTTCTAGCTCAGACTTCAGAGCCTCGAAGGCATAAATCGAAAAGCATGAAGCTGCGATCTTGAGGCGGGATTCTGGCTTCAGCGTCGATTTGAGGTCGTCCCCCAGAAGTCGAGTGATGTTGTCAATCAGTTCCATGTCTACTTTCGCTCCGCAGATTTGATTGCGGCGTCAGCCGTCGCCTCCAAGCCATGCTCATGCGCATAAGCAAGAACCAGCACTTCAACCATGGACGCAACCGAACGGTGTTCTCGGTCGGCTGCCAGCTTCAGTAACTGTTTGATGTCTGCTGACGTGCGGATAGACAGCGTCTCATCCTTTAGTCGTTTCATAGTCGTGCGTTTAAGTAGTCGTGTCCTGCAAATGTACTGCGTTTTGCAGTCCTTGGCTACCTTGAGCACCAACCGACCGCTAGAAAGCACGAAATGAGGGGTTTTACGAAATCAAACAAGCCAAACAGCTGAAGACCCCCTTGCTTTTGATGTGGCAAGGCCGCCCTTTCACTGCTAAGACCCAATCCAACCTCTTCTCTGAAGACCCGCTCAGCGGACTAACAACAACACACTGTTAAGTGTGTTGTTGTTAGTCCTCGCAGGGCCTTTTCAGAACGGCAGACATTGCCATTTTGAGGTTTGAAAAATATTTTTCGCCTGACCCCTTAAAAATTTTTGAAGGTCAGCGATTACATCAAAAGGACCAGTCGCGGGGTGCGATCTGGCCTTCACAAAAGAGGTATCACATGACTTTCAAACAAGCAACCATAGTTATCGGGGAAAGCGTGGAATCGCAAGCAATTGAGCACGCATTCATGGTAAGAGATCCCAACCGAAGATCCCCAGCGTTTGCACTGCAGGAGATTTTCAAAGTAGTACAGAAAAGTGGCGCAGCGATAAAAAGATGGGATTTACACAAACAAATCGCGGAGGAACTAGAGGTCGCATATCGCGACTGCGTCTCATGGAATGAAATGAAGTCCGAATGGCAACTAGGAAAAGGCACTCATGTACCGTTCAAGAAAATTGTCGAGATTGCGGTCAAGTGGTACGTCAATGACTGGGATTTGAAACGACACACTAGAGATTCAGACGTTCAATATCCAGAAGACCTTGAATTAGTGCCGGAAAGCAGTGAGTTCAAACACATGTCCGGTGTTTTAATGCCATCGAAAGATGAACTAACAAGACGCATCTTCAAAACAAACCACAGCGATCTCGTCTACTACTTAGATGTAATGCCCGACGAAGATGATCGATTTGTAGCTTCAACTGGTCACTTTAACGACGACTACAGATCCAATCGAAGATGCGGTCCGCCGGACACTTTGTGGGAATTGGAAATGAAAACAGTATTTCCATTTCTTGCAAGAGCGTGTGTACTGAGTTACAAAACTCATCACATCTGCGCGAGAAGGGGGCTGTGACATGAGCCGCTACGACATTCTCAAAGACATCGCCGGTAAATCAGACGTAATTCTTGACCTGCTCGGCATAGATCAGCGGGCAAGGTATACGCATGTACATTGCCCACTACCAAATCACGATGACCGCCATCCTTCATTTCGTGTAGAAAAAGAGACAGAGCGTTTCTATTGCACGTGCACCCCAAGAGGCGGCTCAATGCTTGATCTCGTTATCGGCATGCAACATGCCAACAATTTTTCAGCTGCAGCAAAGTGGTTGCGGAGACGACTGTTCTCAAGCAATGGGGTTTCCAGACAGATTACTGTCTCAAGTAATTTCGTGACGCGCTCAATGAGCAAGCAGCATGTCGCAGATAGAAATGAGATCTTGCGGGTTCTGTCGCATTGCGTGGATGTGCCTGTGTTTCATCCATACATCGTGAAAAAAGGCATTTTACCGCTGTGTGCCAAGTACGAGCCGATTTTAAAAAATCTTGTGCTTCCGATCCACGACAACCAATATCAGCTGCAGGGGATTGAATACATAGACCGGCAAGATAACAAATTTTGCGTTGATGGCACGATCAAGACAGGAAACGGTCTAATGATCGGAAATCCAGACGAAAGCCCTGTACTGGCTGTAGCTGAGGGATGGGCAACTGGCGTATCGATCCATATGGCCATGGGTGGAATGCCCGTGCTGGTGACATTTGGAGCAGCTAATTTAAGTGCTGCAAGAAACTTTGTAAGACCGGGCCAAGATGTCTGGTTTTTTGCAGACCACGACAAAGCGGGAATTGATGCGGCTAAACATGCAGCAAGTATGTTTAATCCTGCAGGATATGTCATGACATCAAACTTGGAGGATTTCAACGAGGATTTTGTTGCGATGCTTGGCGACGCAAACTTTTGCAGGCTTCGAGAAGCGCTCCACAATGCGAGGAACAAAAAATGAAAAACGAAAACCAAAAAATTGGTCTACTTGACTCGTTTGCAAATTTGCCAGACCAAAGTCCGTTTGGCACCAGTCGCATCTTCACAACTGATGCATCGCTCAAAGCATCAGCATTGGAGTGGCTAAAACCACCACTCGATCTTAGCGAGACAACACGCGTCGCAAACGAAACCGTGGACTATGCCATTGCACCTATCTTTCGGGCTGGAAGAGCTGCGCTGATAACTGGACTTGGTGCATCTTCTAAGTCCACGCTCCTCAAAGAGCTTGCGGTATCGGTCACTTCTGGAAAACCGACTCTCGCTTTGAACGTTCCCAAACCGGGCAAAGCAGTTTTGATACTTGCTGAAGACACGTCTGAAGACGCTTACAGAAGCATGGATGCAATATTTCAGTCTATGAAGTTGAATGACGAAGAGATCGCATTGGTACATGAACGGCTTTTCATCTTCGCCGCAGCTGGGAATGACTGTGTGATCGTTTCAAGTGAAGGGGATAAAACATCGCTTCGACTTGAGCAACTGATTAACTTTGTGCAACAACTTGGGGATGTTCGTCTTGTTGGACTAGATCCAGCCATTGCGCTTACAAGGGGACGAGAACTAGACGAGCTTGCTCAGAGAGATCTCGCGAACACAGTTGAAAAAATCGCCATTTCAACTGGCGCTGCAGTGATCGTAATTAGCCACGCCGCTAAATCTGTCCAGTACCAACAAGAAGTCGGCTCTCATGCGAGCCGTGGAAGTGGCGCAATTACAGATGCTTTCCGGCTTGAAGTCTTAATGCGTGTGATGACTCCAAAAGAAGCCAAGGGGTTCAAAATAGATGATCCCCAGCGACATCGTTTCGTACGAATGCAAGTCACGAAGGCGAACTCTCTTCCACCAGAACTGATGCATCCCATTTGGCTTGAGCGTGTGAATGGTGGAGCATTGACGCTAGCGAATTTGAAGCCTGTTTCTGTTTCGAGGCCTCGTTCTGCACTCGAACTGTTTTTTGAACCTGATCATGAGACTGGTGAACTCGTCCCAATAGCTCTATCTTTTGCATCTTGGAAGTTGAAAGCTTCAGACGCAGGCCTCTTGACGGGTACGACTGATTCAGCACGAGATATGTCGGCAAGACGCTTGCACTCAAGCGTCAAGAGCGCCAATTGGATTTCAGATTTACAAGGAGACTGGAGACCGACACAAGCAGGTGTGACCGAACTTTTGGGATGAAAAAAACACGGCAGCCGCCGAGGCGGCTTGCCCTTTTATGGATTGGTTCATAGATTTACCTAAACGGTAACAACCTGAAAAAATTGAGACTTTCACAGCAGTGAAAGAAAAAACGTGGATGAAATCGAAATTTTCGGAGAGCCAAATGCTACGTAATACATTGCGTTTGCACCTTTAATGCGTGTGTCTGCCATCGCTCAATTGCTTTAAGCCATTTTTCATAGGACAATCGAAACTGTTGGTACAACGCTTGGTACAACATCAAAATTGATGTTTTCTTCTTTTAAATCAACAAGTTACATAGAGTAGGTTCGATTCCCATCACCCGCTCCACTTTGCGCCAATGCACATGGCCTGTAGGGC
>ERZ650308.856-NODE-856-length-16345-cov-5.680786_pt1 | contig 16345 bp, 18 predicted proteins | sample MGYA00376244_ERZ650308 | MGnify/ENA primary metagenome ERZ650308 (study PRJEB26733, sample SAMN07839295) | wastewater metagenome | biome: small river; feature: stream; material: water | place: USA: North Carolina | collected 2016-04-26 ... | reverse complement strand
GCCTGGGTGAAGATTTGGCCATTTGCTTTGGCGCTAAGTGCATTTGTAACCCAGAAGCGCAAGCAGTTGGCCGCGCTTTCGGCATTGGCTGTTGTCGTTGGCGTTGTGATTTTTGCAGTTTCGGCCGGTGCAAACTCCAGCTTTGCTTCATTCGTGTTTAAGCAGGGCGGCCGCGGTATTCAAATAGAGTCACCGATTGCCATGATCTGGATTTGGGCGGCGAAATTGGGTCTACCAGAGACGGGCATCTACTACGACAAAGAAATAATTACCAATCAGGTTTACGGGCCTTTCGTTGAACTGGTTTCACAGCTCATGACACCTGTCATGTTTGCCGCCTTAGGAATCACCATCTGGTTGGGGTACCGTGCTGTCGCGGCACATCCAGATCGCATGCAGGCATTTGCCGTGATGTCTCTGACCGCAGTTCTAGATTTGATCGTCTTCAACAAAGTTGGCTCGCCCCAATTCATGGCTTGGTTGGCTGTGCCAGCAATTGCCATGATTATTTTCGGAGTTCCAAAACGAATTACACCGATAGTTGGTTTGCTTTTGATTGCAATAACCACAAATTTGGTTTACCCGATTTTTTACATTGACCTAATGGGCCTTGGTGATCTGAGTGTTGGTCTGCTAACCCTGCGCAACGCACTTCTGATTGCGATATTGATCTACGCCAACTTGCGGCTTAGTGCACTGGGTAAATCTAAATCGCTGGCGATTTAGCCTAGGCGTCGAGCAGCGCCCGAATCATTGGTGCGAGCTTGATGTCTTCAATTAAGAATCCATCGTGACCAAACTCGGATTCAATAACTTGCAAACCACCACCGATAATTTCACCGCCAATGTTGTCGGCAATCAGTTGCTGGTCCTCGATTGGGAACAGGCGATCCGAGGAAATTCCCACGACAATGCTTTTAGCAGTGATACTTGCGAGTGCAGCCTCAAGTGATTCACGGCCACGGCCAACATCGTGAGAGTTCATTGCTTCGACCAATGTGATGTAACTATTTGCATCGAATCTGCGGGTGAATTTATTCGAGTGAAAATCTAGGTACGACTCCACTGCCCAGCGGCCACCGCCGCCAAGAGGTGATACTCCTGATTGCCAGGCGCGTTCGAATCGATCATTCAGCTCGCTTGGCGAGCGGTAGTTAAGAATTGCCATACGGCGGGCGAGTGCTAAACCCTGGTGTGGACCAAAGCCAGGTTTTGCATCGTAGTAATTTCCATTCGCAAAAGCCGGATCGCTCTTGATTGCCTGGATCTGAATTGAATTGAGCGCAATTTGGTCAGCTGTCAGTGCCGGTGGACCTGCAATTACACCAACTCGCTTTACCTCGGCAGGGTGCATGATTGCCCATTCGAGTGCGTGCATGGCTCCGACCGAGCCACCCAAAACTGCATGCCGCTTTTTGATACCGATTAGGTGGGCAAGATCACGCTGTGCATTTACCTGATCGCGAATCGTGATGTACGGAAATGATGTGCCAAATTCGCGCCCATTGGTATCCAAGCTCGATGGCCCGGTCGAGCCCTGGCAACCACCAATTACGTTGCTGGAAACTACGAAATATTTATCGGTGTCAATCGCTAGCCCCGGGCCAATGATGTGTTTCCACCAGCCGTCAGTTGGGTGCTCCTTTGATGCATCGCCGGTGGCGTGTGAGTCACCGGTTAGACCGTGCAGGATCAGCACAGCATTGGTGTGCTCGTGGTCTAACTCACCCCAAGTTTCAAAGGCAATGCGGTAGTTAGCAAGAACGCGCCCGCTCTCCAATTTGAGGTTGGAAAGGGGCGCGAACTGGCGGTCACCAGCAGGGTCACCGTCGCGCCAAGCACCACTCGCAGGAGGGCGGCCAATAAGTTGGCGGCTCTGCTCCTCAGTGATGAACTCTGACGGGACTAAATCTCCGGCTGATGTTTGAAATTCCATTAGGGAATAAGCATATCGTTCTTCCCTAAATTAGCGGAGTGTTACTTGGCAGCCTCGAATGCAGTCTCTAGATCAGCAATCAAGTCATCTACAGACTCAAGTCCAATTGAAAGGCGAACAAGACCTGGAGTCACACCGGAGGTCAGCTGCTGTTCAGGAGTTAGCTGTGAGTGAGTAGTTGATGCTGGGTGAATAACTAGCGAGCGAACATCTCCGATGTTTGCCACGTGGCTAAACAGGTTCAATGAATCAACAAATCGCGAACCAGCAGTTACGCCGCCCTTGATTTCAAATGACACAATTGCACCGGCACCCTTAGGCGCATACTTCTTAGCCGCATTGTGCCATGGTGAGCTCTTTAGACCCGCGTAGTTAACGCTTTCGACTTGCTTGTGCTTGTCAAGGAATTGCGCAATCTTTTCTGCATTTTCAACGTGACGTTCAATGCGCAGGCTTAGCGTTTCAATTCCTTGAATCAGCTGCCATGCGCTTGCAGGTGCGATTGCCGAACCAAGATCACGAAGACCCTGAACTCGTGCCTTGATGATGTAGGCAATTCCATCGCCAAGTGCGGCGCTGTAGTTAACGCCGTGGTATGAAGGGTCTGGAGTGGTTAGACCTGGGAACTTGTCTGACTTACTCCAGGCAAACTTTCCACCATCCACGATTGCACCTGCAACGACTGTGCCGTGACCACCAAGGAACTTGGTAGCGGAGTGAATCACAATGTCGGCTCCGTGCTCAAGGGGACGAATTAGGTAAGGGGTTGCAACAGTGTTGTCAACAATCAGAGGCAGACCATTCTTGTGTGCAACATCTGCAACGCCCTCGATGTCGAGGATTGAAACCTTAGGGTTTCCAATTGTTTCCGCAAAGAAAGCCTTGGTGTTTGGCTTGACTGCCGCCGCCCATTCCTTCAGGTCATCCTGGTTCTCTACAAAAGTAGTCGTGATGCCAAGCTTTGGAAGGGTGTACTTAAACAGGTTGTAGGTACCACCGTAGATTGTTGATGAAGAAACAATGTGGTCACCCGCTTCAGCGATGTTTAGAATCGCCAAAGTTTCTGCAGCCTGACCTGACGAGAGCAATAGGGCAGCGGTGCCGCCTTCAAGGGCCGCGATGCGCTTTTCGGCGACATCCTGGGTTGGGTTCATGATGCGGGTATAAATGTTTCCAAACTCGGCTAGACCAAAAAGCTTTGCAGCGTGCTCACTTGAGTTAAAGGTGTAAGCGGTGGTCTGGTAGATAGGTGTAGCGCGTGAGTTGGTAGTTGGATCTGGCTGAGCGCCTGCGTGAATCTGTGCAGTCTCAAAGCCCCACTTTGCTGGATCTGTGCTCATGATGTTCCCTTGCTTGATAGTTGTTGTTTCACTAACAGTAGGAGCATCCGCAGCGCGGCGATAGTCGGAGTGAAACACTACGTAATGTTCGGCTTACGCTAGAGGAATGTTCTTCGAGCAAATGCATCCAAGTTGGCAATTGGCCCTGGCCGATTCCAAGCAATTGCTCGATTCGATTGAAGCCAAACTTGATGCCCACGTTGGCGAATTTGTTCCACCAAAGCCCTTGGTTATGAGGGCGTTCGAGCAACCTCTCGATGCTGTGCGAGTGCTAATCGTTGGGCAGGATCCCTACCCAACCGCCGGCCACGCCATCGGTCTTTCTTTCGCCGTCAACACCGATGTCAAGCCTTTGCCGCGCAGCTTGAAGAACATCCTGATGGAACTCAAGGACGACCTAGGCAAATCGGTATCTGCAGAGGGAGATCTAGCGCGCTGGTCTGCTCAGGGCGTTCTTCTACTAAACCGACACCTCACCACAGACCTTGCCGAGGCAGGGGCACATACAGAAATTGGTTGGGCGGCATTCACCGACAAGGTGATTACCGTTTTGAATCGCAAGTTGGGCCGCAATTTGGTGGCGTTACTGTGGGGAGCTCAGGCGCAGCAACTGTCTGGAGCGCTCTGCGATTGCACAGTTCTCAGCTCAGCACACCCCAGCCCGCTATCTGCCCGTCGAGGTTTCTTTGGCTCAAGGCCCTTCTCCAAGACCAATGAGGCGCTAAGTCAAGTTGGTCAGCAACCTATAGATTGGTCTTGTTAGGAGGACCCCATGGCTTTGGATTCGGAATCGCGTTGGCGCTTAGTGCGCATGAAAAGAGCTAAAGGGGACCAAGAAAAAGCTAACGCTGAGCCGGTTATCCGAAAAGCTACCGAAGTTGATCTGAACTCGATGGTTGAAATTTACAACTATTACATTCAAAACAGCGTGGTGACCTTTGACCTAGATTCCATGGCTCTCCAAGACTGGGCCGACAAATACAAATGGATTTCCGAGCTGGGGCTACCTTTTATCGTTGCCGAAAGTGCCAGCGGTCAAATTATCGGTTTCGCCTATGTTGCCCCGTGGCGGCAAAAAGCTGCGTTCAAGCGAACAGTAGAAGACAGTATTTATCTGCGCCCGGCAGCAATCGGTAAGCGCGTTGGCACAAAACTCCTGGAAGTCTTGCTCGCCGAGGCAAAAGCTGCGGGTGTTAAAGAAGTCGTGGCGGTGATTAGCGACAAGGGCGCCGAGGCCTCGATTGCACTGCACGAAAGATTTGGATTCAAGCACCAGGGTCACCTCGGAAAGGTTGGCTTCAAGTTCGGTCGCTGGCTAGGAACGGTCCTGATGCAGAAGTCGCTTTAGATTTCGCGATTTACTTGCCAGCAAGCCGCCCTTTAGTGAATGTTCCCATCTAGGGTTCAGATAATTCCAAGGTTTGAAGAATAGGCTAAGCCGGTGAGCAAATCTCGTCGTCTCGTTGGAAGCATCATTGCCACCGTTGTTGCAATATCTCTATTGGCACCGGTTCAGGCGGCAAATGCTGCACCGGTAACCGCTGCCAGCCCAGCTCGGTCAGTGAAGGTTAGCGATGCGTGGGTTTCCACCTCACCAAAAACCGCTCGAGCAAAAATTACTTGGACGCGACCGGCCACTACCTACGGAGCGATAATCGCGGGATACAAAATCGACGCGAGTACCAACAAGACCACTTGGAAGCCGGTAGTTTCAAACACCAAATCAACTTCTACTTCTGCAATTGTTTCCAGTGGTATTTCTGCCGGGGCACCAACATACTTCAGAGTCAGCGCGATAACAAAAAAGGGTTCCTCTGTAAAAGTCGGAAAACCTTCAACCGTGATCTCGAGAACTCTTACCACCGCTCCACACGCACCCGCGCTGCTTGGTCTAACCAAGCGCACGTTCACCGCATCAACACAGGTTGTGCGATGGGTGCCACAAACTCCTGCACTGCGCGGCTCAAGTAGCACAACCTATAAGGTCACGGCTAAACCAACCAGTGGACCAGAGGCAACCTGTTCTGCTTCGCTGCTGAACTACTGCACGCTGGGTGCATTGGCCTCGGGAGTCACCTACACGATTTCGCTAACCGCCAAGAATTCTCGCGGATCAGAAACCAATGTCGATGAATTCCAAGCACAAGACGCAAGCCTTGGATTGCAGTGGTATCTGGGAACAGAGCACGGAATTGCCGCGGCTAGGGCCTGGACCGCAACCCGAGGATCAAGTGATGTCGTAGTTGCGGTGCTGGACAGCGGAATTACCGCTCACGAAGAATTCCAAGGTCAGCTGGTTGACGGCTATGACTTCGTTTCAGATACCGCTAAGTCTGGCGATGGTGATGGGCGCGACGTTGACCCAACCGATCCGGGTGACGGTGTGGGAGCGGACTTCTCTTCGTGGCACGGCACACACGTTGCAGGAATCATCGGTGCAAAATCTGACAGCATCGGCATTTCGGGAATCGCCCCGAACGCAAAAATTCAGCCAATTCGAGTTTTGGGTGTGCAGGGCGAAGGTTCATCGCTTGACTTAGCACTGGCAATTCGTTGGGCCGCGGGCCAAGACCTAAATGGTTTTGTAATAAACGGACAAACCCTCGCTGACATTCCAGTGAATAAAACACCTGCGAAAGTCATCAACATGTCGATGGCATTCCAACCGCGCGCTGGCACAAATGATTTTGCACTCTGCCCAATCTTTGTTCAAGCCGCAGTCGATTATGCGCAGAGTAAAGGTGTAACTCTCGTAGCTGCAGCGGGCAATGGCGACACAGAATTTAATCCGGTTGATAACGCCCGCGTCTATCCAACCAACTGCGCCGGACCGCTATCGGTTGGTTCAGTTGGCTTCACCGGCGATGTTGCGTTCTATTCAAACTTTGGCGTTGACCTTGTTGCTCCTGGTGGAGACCAGCGAACTGCTTCTTCAGCGCCCGCCGGTTCAAGCGGAATGATTTACTCCACCTCGAATTCCGGCAACCTAACAATTGGCGAACCTAATTATCGTCTCGAGCAGGGCACCAGCATGGCGGCTCCTGTAGCGGCTGGAATTATCGCCCTCATGTATTCGCTTCGCCCGAATATCGATGTGAAGGTTGTTTGGGAAGCGCTGAAGGCTTCAGTTCGCCCATTCCCGGCAGGTTCAAAATGTGCAGCAGATGCAAATCGCTGCGGAATCGGATCTTTGAATGCGGCGACTGCGCTCGAAGCGCTAATCGCAATCACCGGATAAATCATTTAGCCAAATAGGCTTGAGCCTATGAGTTCGGCCCAAGAAAAAGTTCAGAAGTTACATCGCGCTTGGATAGTTGCGGCAATTACATTTGTAACGCTAATTGCGGCTGCGGCGTTTAGATCAACTACCTCCATTATGTTTGTTCCGTTAGAAACCGAATTCGGCTGGACGCGTTCGATCACTTCAAATGCGATTGCAGTTAACTTAGTCATTTACGGACTCACAGCCCCTTTCGCCGCAACACTAATGGAACGTTTCACCGTTCGAAAAGTTGCAGTAAGCGCACTCGCACTGGTTTCGCTCGGAACGGGCCTGACGGTATTCATGACCGAAAGCTGGCAACTAACTCTTTACTGGGGGGTTTTCGTAGGTCTTGGTACCGGTTGCCTTGCGTTGGTTTTTGGCTCTCTTGTTGCAAACCGATGGTTCACAAAGCGCAGGGGATTAGTAACCGGAATCTTTAGTGCCGCATACGCTACGGGCCAGTTGATATTTCTACCGATGCTGTCAAACGTTGTGATGAACAGCGGATGGCGAGTTTCGTCGCTGGTTATTGCGGGATTCGCTGCCGCAATCATTCCGCTCTTTTTTCTTGGATTTAAAAATTCACCAGCGGAAGCAAACACCGAACCCTACGGTGGCCTGAGCACTGAACCTCAGGGTAAGGCTGCACCTCGAACTGCGAGAGCAACTATCGGTGTTCTTCTTGAATCATTGCGTAAGCCCGCGTTTTGGATTTTGGCCGGAACCTTTTTCGTTTGTGGCTGGACAACAAACGGATTAATTGGTGCGCACTTCATCCCAGCTGCACATGATCACGGAATGCCGATGGGAACCGCAGCGGGCCTGCTGGCACTAGTTGGAATTTTTGACTTCGTAGGAACTATTTTGTCTGGCTGGCTAACCGACAGAGTTAACCCGGTTTACCTTTTGCTTTTCTATTACGGCCTTCGTGGTCTGGCACTTTTCACCGTTCCGTTTGTGCTTGGGCCAACCGTTGAATTGCCATTAATGTTTTTCGTCGTTTTCTATGGGCTCGACTGGATCGCGACCGTGCCGCCAACAATCGAACTTTGTAGAAAATACTTTGGAATCAACCAGTCACCGACGGTATACGGATGGGTGTTTGCTTCACACATGGTTGGCGCTGCTATCGCGGCAGCCTTTGCCGGTGCGATTAGAGATGCTCAGGGTTCGTACTTCATCGCCTGGATAACCGCTGCCATTCTCTGTTTGGTGGCAGCCGGATCCGTTTTGCTACTTAAAAGAATCAAGCCAGACCTAGTAACTAACTAGTCCGGCTTGTCTGTGGCCGCTAAGGCCTTGCTGGTGCGGAAGGTGGGACTTGAACCCACACGCCTCGCGGCGCTGGAACCTAAATCCAGTGCGTCTGCCAATTTCGCCACTCCCGCATGCCTGTCTAGTCTAACTGGTCAAACCTGTGGATAACTTCGGTTAGTTGGAAAAAAATGCCTGAAACTGAATCCCTCGAGCGAGGGAGGGCCAGTGAATCTTCAGCAAACCGTGAGCCGAGCCCGACGACTTGCGGTCTCCGGTGAGCGCGACACAGAGGCAGTAATTCAGCTGGCCCTGGATGAAAGCCTTGAAGGTAAACCGCTCGACGTTGAATCTGAACTAACCGCGACGAAAACCATAAGAAACCATTTGGTGGGATACGGCCCGCTTCAGCCACTGATCGAGGATGTGGGCATTGAAGAAATCTGGATCAACGGTCCCGCGGAAGTATTTGTAGCGCGTGCCGGAATCACCGAAAAATTGCCTATCGCGATTCACCCGGATGAACTTCGGGTACTTGTAGAAAGAATGTTGAGAAGCTCTGGTCGCAGATTAGATCGCACATCCCCATTCGTTGATGCTTCCTTGCCTGACGGTTCACGGCTACATGTTGTAATTCCCGAAATAACTCGTCAATTTCAGTCGCTCAATATTCGAAAATTCCCAAAGGCAATTATTAGGTTAGAGGACCTTGTTGCCAATGGAACTCTCAGAGAAAAAGAGTATTCATTTCTGGTTCGAGCCATAAATAACAAAAAGAACTTTCTGGTCTCCGGCGCTACTCAAACTGGGAAAACAACTGTCTTATGTGCTCTCCTCAACGAGGTGGCGGATGATCAGCGAATTATCAGTGTCGAAGAGACGTTTGAACTTCGAATCTCGCGATCAGATTGGGTTGGTCTTCAAACTAGGCAATCAAATCTCGAAGGGGTTGGCGAAGTAACGCTGAGGCGACTGGTAAAGGAGGCTTTGAGAATGCGACCAGATCTTCTGGTAGTTGGTGAGGTCAGAGAAGCCGAAGCTCTTGACCTTCTGATTGCATTGAATTCAGGTTTGCCTGGCGCCTGCACAATCCATGCCAATTCAGCGCGCGATGCAATTTCCAAGCTCTGTACCCTGCCATTGCTAGCAGGTCAGAACATCTCAACCGATTTTGTTCGGCCCACTGTAGGCAACTGTATTGACATAGTTATACATTGCTCCCTAAACCCCAATGGATCTCGCTCAATTTCTGAGATTGTTGAGGTCGAATGGGATCCATCGTCTAATCAATTTAAATTTCAAGAGGCGTTAAGTGCGCTGGTTTAGGTCAACCGTCGAAGGGGCGGGCCTTGCAAAATTTGGTGCGGGGCCTTTGTTCAGTGCTCTTTTGGCAAGCGCAGGAATAGTCGGATTCATAACGGCCGAAGCTTTCAAGGTTCCAGTCCTGGGTGCTTTTGTATTTCTTGGAACATTTGCTCTTCTGCTAGAGGCGCTGGCGGGCTTAGCTCGAGCACGGAGAAATGAAGTAGCGAGCCTGTGGCCTGACGTTATCGATTCAATCCACAGCGCAGTGTCGTCGGGTATGTCATTGGCAGATGCTTTCGATGAATTAGCCACGAGTAGCCCAATTCGAATCCGATCAAGCTTTGCAAGATTCTCTAGCAGGTTGGACTTGGGCTGGAGCTTAACTGACGGATTAGAAGGTCTAAAGTCTGAATTCGGCGAGGTTCACGCGGATCGACTTTGTGAACTTTTGTATTTGGTATCGTCTTCGGGCTCTGAGTCTTTGCTTACGAGTTTGCGTCAACAATCAAAAAACTTGAGACGTGACATTGCAAAAAAAGCTGAAATCGCATCTAAGCAAGGTTGGGTATCGGCAACCGCGAAAATTGCTATTTCAGCACCTTGGATCGTGGTCGCTTTGCTTTCTGTGCGCCAAGAAAACGCTGCGGTCTATAACTCGAGTTCAGGTGCGGCAATTTTAGTGCTGGGTTTTGTGGTCTCTGTTTTTGCCTATCGCCTTATGCACTTTCTGGGGGCTCTGCCCGATGAGCCCAGAATTTTCTACTCATGATTGTTGTGGCTTCAGCAACCTCTTTCTGTCTGGGAATTTTTCTGATCTTCAGATTTCTCCTAGCCTTGCGCCCCGCGTCACTTTCTCAGCGACTTCTTCCAAGAGTTGAAACCATGAGTTTTCGTGGAAGTCTTGCAAATCGAATTCTTGAAATTTCAACTAGAACACTTGAACCTCGTCGAAAGATGCAAAAAGTATTCTTTGAACTTCCTGATTTCCTGGAATTACTATCGGTAGCGCTCTCATCTGGCGAAAGTGTTTATTCGGCTTTGAACAGGGTTGTGCCACGCATTAGTGGTGTCTTAGCAATCGAATTGAAAGCGGCTCTGAAGGCTTTGGATTTTGGATCGGATCTTGCAACTGAACTAGCTGCACTCGCTCAACGCTTACCTCAACCACAGTTAGTAGAAGTTTGCAACAAGTTGATTTTGGCCTTACGCAGAGGCGCACCACTTGCAGTTTTACTTATGGAACAAGCAGAAGCTGTTAGGCAAGCAGTCGGTAACCAGATCACCAAGCAGGCGGGAAAGAATGAGACCAGGATGCTGATTCCCTTAGTTTTTCTGATACTACCGATCACTGTGCTATTTGCAATCTACCCAAGTCTTCAAATGCTCAGCATCAACTATCTATAGGAGGAATGAATGAAAAAAAGGTTAATTGACGAAGCAGGGGATGTCCCAGGTTGGGTGCTAATTACCCTGATGACTGCAGGGCTTGTGGTGCTCATGTGGTCTGTGGCGGGCCCCGCATTCAAGGGGGTATTTGAACAGGCCCTTTCAAAAGTTGCTACTTTCTAGAACTAATCGGCAATCTGAATCTGGGTCGGCGGCGACAGACTTCGTGTTCCTTGCTGCACCAATGGTTTTGGTGGCGCTAACAACTATTGCAATTGGCCTGTCCTCATTCACGTTAATGATCATGCGTGACAGCGCGGTTGAAGCCGCAAGGTTCGCCGCGTTGGCAGACCAAAATTCCGCAGCTGGTTGCGAACGCGCTCAATCCCTAATTAGCGCAACCTTGGTGGGCACTCTAAAGCCACAAATAGTTTGCTATACGCCCGATGGCGAAATCGAAATTGTTGTGATGAAGGCGAGTTTTAAATTATTTGGAATTTTGCCGGGCATCCGTGTATTTAGTGCTATCGGAAGAGCGCCTCGTGAGAATTAGCCAACGCCTTAATGCTGATGCCGGGTCGGCATTGGTTGAATTTCTTGTGTTTGGCCTAGTTCTACAAGTCGGTATTCTCACCTTTTTTCTAGACTTGAGCAATCAACAGGCTGGCCAACTCGCCGCGGAGTCAATCGCTAGGCATGGCCTTCGGGCATTCGTTAATTCAGACATAAATCCACGGGTGACTGCTCAACAGATAGCAGCAGACTTTAATCTCAAAGCCGAGCCCAAACTTCAGTTAATTTGCGATCCCAACTGTTTCAGTTCCGGTAGCCTGCTTCATCTTCGCGTGCAAGTGCAAAGTTCTGAAGCGGAGGCGGTTTTGGTTAGATGAAGTGCCTCGCTGACGATGCAGGATCCTTAACACCATTGGGGCTCGGAATGATTATTTTTACGACCTTGATGCTGTTGTCAATCATCACAGCTTCTTCACTTTTCATTTTTCAAAAAAGATTGACCACTTTCGCCGAATCTGCAGTTCTTTTTGTGGCAAACTCAGGCGCCGATGTTTCAGATTTTGTAGCCGTATTTGATTCAGGTAGATTCAAAGATTTGAAAATACACCAATCGCTGGCTCCGGACAATCTAACAGTTCAGGTGGAAGCATGTGCATTATGGAAACCACTGTTTCTTTCAAGTGGCGAAATTGCTGAGTTCGAGGTATGTTCACACGCTGCCGCAAGGAGCGGTACTTAGCGAATGCCGTACTTTGGCAGGTAGCGGTTGAGCAAGTAAGCACCAATCACGCCGACTCCACTAACTACAAATAGACCGGTCGACAAACCAACCGCGATAGTGAGTACCGAAATAACGGGAGCGGCTATTGCGATACCGCCGTCTAGTAGCAAGCGGAATGCAGCAAGGAATTCGTTTCTTGCTCCTTCTGGCGCTAGGTCAGCACCGATGGTCAGAACTAGACCTGAACCAAGAGCATTTGCTACTGCAAGCGCAACGGCAACAATTGCGAAACTAGATGCATCGGAGGTAAAAGGAATGCATGCGACTCCAACTCCAATTGCAAGAATGGTTGGCACTGCCGCGACTCGTCGACCGTATTTATCTATAACTTGCCCACCGTTGTAAAAGAGTGCAAAATCAACCGCACCCGCAAGCCCGATAATCAATGCAGTGACTGAAAGATCAAGATTGATGTGCAGGGCCCAAAGCGGCAAGGCCAAGTGGCGAACTGTGCGTAAGAAGGTGAGCATTGCCGATGCTACGCCCAGGGTCAGCAACTTCTTTTTTTCAAGCTTTGCTACCGCCCAGATTCCGCCGGCCTTGTTCGGGGGAGTGTTAGGCATCTTTTCGGGTTTTGTAGTTAGCAAGATGATTCCTGCCAGCGAACAGAAAACCACCGACATCCAAAATATGTTTTCTATTCCATAGTTTTGAATAATCCAAGCGCCGACCAGTGGGCCGATAAATGCGCCGAGGCGGAACATGCCACCAAGAATTGAAAGTGCCCTAGCGCGATACTCCTTCGGAGCGGTCTCTGCAATGTAGGAATGTCGGGCAAGACCAAAAATGGCCGCAGTCATTCCCAGCAGAAAGACACCGGCACCAATCATGAAGATGTTGGTTGCAAATACTGCGAGTAGGGCACCTGCTGCCGCTATGAAGCCAGCCCAAATCATTGAAATTCTTTCACCAAAACGATTCACGATCGTCGCCGCTGGTAAATCAGCAACCAATGTGCCGATGAGAACCAAACCGGCAACGAATGCTGCGGTTGGAATGTCTGCGCCTAGGCGCTCTGCACTCGCTGGAATTAGTGGAATTAGCCCTGATTCACCTGCGGCAAAAAGCAATGAGGGTACGTAAACGGGTATGGCGAGTTCTCGAACCTGAAAAGATGACTTTTTTGAACTCACCCTTCAATTATGACGCTCGCCTAAACTATTAGAGACATGGCAGATCTAGACCTCACCCAAGAGATTCGAGCGCTTCGCGCTACCTTTGCGGATATCCAACATGTGGTTGATGTCAAAAAACTCACCGATGAAATAGTTGTGCTCAAGCAGCAGGCCGCCGATCCAAACATTTGGGACGAGCCCGTCCACGCCCAAAGCGTAACCAGCAAACTCTCACATGCTCAGGGAATGCTTACCAAGCTTGACTCGGTTCAATCTCGACTTGATGACTTAGAAGTTCTAATCGAAATGGCAAACACCGAGTCAGATAGTTCCGTGCAGTCCGAGGCAAAGAGTGAGCTTGGTTCGTTACAGGCGCTAATTTCTGAGCTTGAAATCCAAACTTTGCTGAATGGCGAATACGACTCGCGCGCTGCCGTCGTCACCATCCGATCTGGAGCAGGGGGAGACGATGCCACCGATTTCGCTGAAATGCTGATGCGCATGTATCTGCGTTATGCCGAAAAAAACAAGATGCCGGTGCAGGTCCTTGATACTTCTTATGCAGAGGGCGCTGGAATCAAATCGGCCACCTTTGAAATCGACGCTCCTTACGCCTTCGGATCATTTTCAGTTGAGGCAGGCACACACCGATTAGTTCGCATGAGTCCTTTCAATGCCGCCGGTAAGCGCCAAACTTCTTTTGCCGCTGTAGAGGTTGTGCCGCTGGTTGAACAAACTGAAGCAATCGAGATTCCAGAGAGCGAAATTCGAATTGATGTATTTCGCTCGTCGGGCCCCGGTGGGCAGTCTGTTAACACCACGGATTCAGCAGTTCGAATTACTCATATTCCAACGGGAACAGTCGTGAGTTGCCAAAACGAAAAAAGTCAGATTCAAAACAAAGCCGCTGCTATGCGAGTTCTTCAATCGCGATTGTTGGAAATTCGCCGCCGAGAAGAAGAAGCCACCAAGAAACAAATTGCTGGTGACGTAAAAGCTAGTTGGGGCGAGCAGATGCGCTCTTATGTGCTCGCGCCCTATCAAATGGTTAAGGACTTGCGTACTGATTACGAAGTGAACAACCCTTCGGCTGTTTTTGATGGTGATTTGGCGGGCTTTATTGCCGCTGGAATCCGTTGGCGTAAGCAGACACAACAAGGCGCTTAGCCAGCTGCGGCCTTGCCCGCTCGTAGGCTGGTCTCATCATGATCAGCATCTCGAACGTCAGTAAGCAATATCGCGGTTCGGCGCGCCCTGCGCTAAACAACGTCTCGCTCGAGGTGGCTAAAGGAGACTTTGTTTTCCTAGTGGGGGCCTCCGGTTCCGGAAAGTCATCTTTGATGCGTCTAATGCTGCGTGAAGATGTTCCGACTAAAGGTTCCGTTCATGTTCTTGGCGAAAATCTGGTTGGAATTCCAAGTCGCAGAGTTCCGTTTTTCCGTCGCCGCCTTGGCGTAGTTTTTCAAGACTTCCGTTTGCTGCCAAACAAAACTGTGGCGCAGAATGTTGCCTTCAGCCTTGAAGTGATTGGCAAATCTCAAGGATTCATTCAAGAAGCCGTGCCTGAAGTGCTTCGACTTGTTGGCCTTGAAGGTAAAGCAGACCGCCTGCCTAGTGAGTTGTCCGGTGGCGAACAACAGCGAGTTGCCCTGGCGCGCGCAATCGTGAACAAGCCGGCACTTTTGCTTGCAGATGAGCCAACCGGAAACCTGGACCCGGCAACATCTCAAGACATCATGGCCTTAATTGAACGCATCAACCTAGCCGGCACCACTGTGATCATGGCCACTCACGACCGAGGAATCGTTGACCGCCTGAAGAAGCGTGTTGTGGAACTCAAAGATGGCGAAATAATTCGCGATCAGGTGGGCGGTTCCTACTAATGAAGTTTGTTTTCAGCGAAGTAGCGCAGGGCTTCCGACGCAACCTATCAATGGTTGTTTCGGTGATTCTGGTTACTTTTATCTCGCTTACTTTCGTTGGCACAGCATCGTTGCTGCAGATGCAAATCGGGCAAATGAAAAACTATTGGTACGACCGCGCTCAGGTTGCGGTCTACATGTGTAGCGACGTATCGGCCACCGATGTTTGCCCTCAAGGTGAAGCGTCTGAGGACCTGAAGGCTTCAGTAAAAGAGAAACTTGAATCAAATACTTTGAGCCAGTACATAGACAAGTATTACTTCGAAGACCACGAACAGGCTTACGCAACATTCCAAGAGCAGTTCAAAGGGAACGCGGTTGCCAAGTATGTAACGGCTAAGCAATTGAATGAAACCTACTGGGTGAAGCTCAAAGACTCAACCAAGAGTCAAATAATCACTGAAAGCTTTACCGGTGTGGCTGGCGTTGAAGAGGTTCGCGACCAGAGAAGTTACCTGGATCAAATTTTCAGCATTCTCAATGCGGCATCGCTTGCAGCAATTGGCATAGCGGTTCTTATGCTTTTTTCAGCCGCGCTTCTTATTTCAACAACTATTCGCCTTTCAGCATTTAGCCGACGCCGTGAACTTGGCATCATGCGCCTGGTTGGAGCGAGCAACTTCTATATCCAGTTGCCATTCATCCTTGAAGGGGTCGTTGCAGCAACTATTGGTTCCATACTTTCCGGTGCTGCAGTGCTGGCCATAGTTCAGTTCTTTGTTCAGGGTTACCTGGCAGAAAGACTTCCGTTTACAAGTTTTGTTGGTCTTGCCGACGGACTTCTCGTGGTTCCTGTGCTGATTGGCGCTGGAATTGTGTTGGCGGCTTTGGCTTCAGGCCTCGCAATTCGCCGATACCTGCGAATATAGAAGTCTTATGCCTAGAGAACGTGGTCAGAAGGTTGTCGCCAGCAACCGCAAGGCTCGCCACGACTACCTAATTTTGGATACATATGAGGCAGGTATGGCTCTCTCGGGTCCTGAGGTTAAATCTCTTCGCGCAGGACGCGCGTCTCTAATCGACGGCTTCGCGTCAATTGACGGTGGCGAAGCTTGGCTCGAAAACGTTCACATTCCTGAGTACACCCAGGCAACTTGGAATAACTCGCCCTCGCGTCGTAAGCGCAAGCTCTTGCTTCACCGCGAGGAAATCCTGAAACTGCAATCCAAGTTAAAGGAATCCGGTTTCACGCTCGTTCCGCTTTCGATTTATTTCAAGGATGGCCGTGCAAAGGTTGAAATTGCACTTGCCCGCGGTAAGAAGGAATACGACAAACGTCAAACCCTGAAGGAGCAGACCGATAAGCGGGAGGCGGATCGAGCCATGTCTTCAAAGGGTAAAGACTGGTAATTCACAGTCTTCTGCCAGCCTGAGGGCTTTCTTATGTCACAGGCATGGCCTACCATTGAGACAACCCCAAAAAATCGAGACCCAGACGTTTAGGTTGGATTTTTTGGGTTTTGATAACTAAACATGGGGATGATCGGTTTCGACAGTGCATGTGTAACTGGATGAAGCGGGTCGAGAA
>ERZ650308.855-NODE-855-length-16359-cov-13.551521_pt1 | contig 16359 bp, 11 predicted proteins | sample MGYA00376244_ERZ650308 | MGnify/ENA primary metagenome ERZ650308 (study PRJEB26733, sample SAMN07839295) | wastewater metagenome | biome: small river; feature: stream; material: water | place: USA: North Carolina | collected 2016-04-26 ... | reverse complement strand
GGAGGTTTGGGTGAAGTTTGGGATTTATGCGGGGACGACCTTGCAGTTTGAGGAAGTGCAAAAGACGAAGACGGATGGCTATGGTCTGATTAATTTGGAGATTGGTGATGGGGAGAATACGGGAGCAGCAGGGACTTTTGGGTCGATTAATTGGGGCAGTTCGCTGAAAAAATTAGTGACCCAGGTGAGTTTTAATCAGGGGGCCAAATACACAGAGGTCAGCAATCGCGGCCTAAATTACTTACCCTATTCCCATTTTTCGGAGGAGGCAGGGAAGCTAAGTAATACTTTAACAATCACATCCGGTGGAACTGGGGCGACTTCTGCTATGGATGCGCGTGCGAATTTAGGCTTAGGTAATGTGGACAATACGGCGGATGTGGACAAGCCGGTGTCTGGCTTGGTTTTGGCAGAATTAAACAATAAAGAATCCCTCCTCAATAAATCAAATTCGATCATTTTAGACTCCGCATCTAGCGAGAAATACCCTTCCGTAAAAGCGATTAAGGCTTATGTGGACAAACGCACGGCAAATACCGGCGTCACAAATCAAGCAAGCTCCGCGAACCTGGCAGCGAAAGCCACCACGTTAGAAACTCCTCGAACTATCAATGGAGTGCCTTTTGATGGCTCCACTAATATTTCCATTCCGATCGATGCAGAGGTATTAACAGGAATTATTCCGATCACAAAAGGAGGAACGGGAGCAATTAGCGCTACGGAGGCTAGAACAAATTTAGGGCTGAAGATTGGGGTGGATGTGCAAGCTCCACTTGTTGCCGGGACTGATTACCAGATACCCATGGTAGCAGGAACAGATTATCAGAGACCATTAATTTCCGGCACAGACTATCAAGTGCCACTTGTGGGTGGGGTTGATTATCAAACTCCCTTAGTGGCCGGCGTCGATTTTCAAATTCCATTGCGCCCAGGAATCGATATACAAGCACCTTTGGTTTCAGGTGTTGATTATCAGTCACCACTTGTTGCTGGAACGGACTTTCAAATTCCCTTAATTGCAGGAACTGATTATCAAGTTCCGCTTATTTCTGGAATTGATTATCAAATACCCTTAATGGCTGGTACAGATTATCAGGTTCCTTTGGTAGCAGGTACTGATTATCAAACGCCTTTAACGGCTGGATCAGGAATATCATTAACAGGTAATTCCATAGCTGTCTCGGGATTAACAACAGCTAATTTATCAGCTACAGCGAGCATCACGAACGGACAATTAGCGAATTCTCAGGTGACATTAGGATCAACGATTGCTGCCTTGGGTGGAACATATACTAGTTTATCAGGCTTTGCTTCAGTCACTTCTTCAAACTTTGTGGGGGATCTAACCGGAAATGCGAGTACGGCAACAACTGCCCTGACAGCGAATACCGCTAGCACGGCAATTAGCGCGACTTTTGCCACCTCAGCCGTGACCGCCACAACAGCCACCTCCGCCCTAACAGCAAACACCGCTACCACCCTCAGCACTCCCAGAAATATTTTCGGCTTTCCCTTCGACGGAAGCCAAGCCTTATCAGGAATTATTTCCCCCACTTACGGAGGAACCGGCGTAAACAACGGAAATAAATCCATCACCTTGGGCGGTGATTTAGTGACCTCTGGCAATTATTCTACCACGATTATTACCATAGGTAATACGACGATTAGCCTGCCCACTTCAGGGACGTTAGCGACTTTAGCTGGAACGGAAACCTTAACGAATAAGACCTTTGTGAATTCAAGTTTAACCGGAACTTTAACGCTTGGCGGAACAACATTTCCATCCAGCTCGGGTGCCACGGGTCAGGTCCTGAGTTTAACTTCGGCTGGCGTGGCAAGCTGGACGAGTGTATTGAAAGATGGTTTTGATGAGACAGCGTCGAATGGTTCCGCTGGAACGATGACAACAACTACCGCCGGCCAAACCAATTTTACCTTGACCCAAGCCCCTCATGCGACCTCTAGGCTGAAGATGTACATTAATGGAATTTTGATTAGCCAAAATGCCTATGCGTACAAGACCTCCAGTTCATTTGCGACAGATGCGACGGTGCCTACTCCTTATTTGGCCTATATCAATGCAAAAAATGGGACCTACCTCATCGCGGTAGGAGATCGAGTTCAATTCGTTTATTCGTACTAGGATGAAGAAACTAATCCTCCTATTTGCATTCATCACGCTTCAATTGAATGCCCAACACAGCAATCTATCCCTCATCTCCGGAACTACGAGTGGCGGGACTTGGTCGCCGCTTATTTCAAGTCTAAGCACCGGCACCACCTACACTTTTACGCCTTCTACAGATAATGCGAAAGTTAGTTTGACAGAAGTAGATAATTTATTGCGGGTAAAAAACAGTAACGTTATTATCAATACCGCCTGTGCATCTTGCACCCAAGCGGGACAAATCGACTTAAGCGTCGCATTTAGCACGTATAATCAAAATGGGCCAGCGAGTAGTCGAACGCTTACAATGAATGCGGGCTCTGATGTGAACATCGCTAATACGATGGCTATGCGAAGTACCACATCGTCTGATACTAATTTAGGATCATTGAAATTAGTGATTAATGCAGTGGGTAATATTAGCGTGACAGGGGCGATCAATATGAATAATCCCACGTCAGCTTACGCTTATATAAATGCTACAGAAGGAGGATCCGTCACGTTGAATTCGACGGCGGGTTCGGTCAAAGTAACTCAGCCTATTAATTGCAGTGGCACGACGAATATAACTTTAGGGACCTATTCAGGGAGTGGAGGATCCATTACGATCAAAAGTGCAAATGGCGTAAGTGTTTTAAGTACTTTAACTTCTACGGGTCGTTTATATAACGCTGGGCCTATTACAATTTTAGATGGCAATTCCACAGTGACTGTAGGGGGCGAAAATGATGGAATCACGGGACAAATAATTGGTGGAGCTTTCACTAAAAGCGGGACAGGAACGCTTTTACTTTCAGGTACGAATAATGGCGTATCCTCTTCTGAGATTATCGATGGGACTTTGCAGTTAAAGGGAGGCACTGCCTTACCAGACTATAATACGCTAACTTTCACAGGGGCGAATGCTGTGTTGGATTTGAATGGAGTATCAGAATCGATCGGTTCGATTGCGAGTATAAACGGGATTGGTAAAATTACGAGTTCAGTGGCGGGAGCGGTGACGCTAACCATAGGTTCGAGTAATTTGAACACAACGTATACGGGTTTGATAGAGGATGGGCTGGGAGTTTTGTCTTTGGCCAAATACGGAGAAACATCTTCCCTAGGAAATGCCACCCACAGCACAGCTAACACCTATACCGGGGTAACCACTATTTATGCAGGGACTTTAGCCATTTATAATGCTAGTTCCTTGGGTAGTACAAGCGCTGGAACCATCGTCAGGGGTTCAGGGAGATTAGCTTTGTACAATAATATCAACGTAGGGTCAGAGGAATTAGCCTTAAATAAAGGAACGGTTTCGCTCTCTAATGAGAGCGGAAATAATAGCTGGGGAGGCCCCATAACAATAGGCCAAACCACCACAATCAACAGCACGGCCGGAAGTCTCTATTTGAATCAATCGGTCACTGGAACAAATGTATCGTTAGCAGCGACAGGACTGGGTTCTATGACGATCAGCGGCACATTGACTTTAGGAACAGGAAATCTGACGACGAGTATGGGGGCCTTAACTTTAGCCTCCGCGAATAACTATAGTGGAACCACCACGGCAACGAATGGCATTTTGACGATTCGAAATAACACCAGTTTAGGTTCGGGTGCCGTGACCATCGGGATGAATTCGAGCTTAGTATTAGATGGAGGAATATCGGTGTCTAATCCCTTAACCTTAAGTGGCACAGGAGTCTCTAATACAGGGGCTTTGCGAAGTGTAAACGGGAATAATGTGTATAATTCCGCCATTAATTTGACTACGAGTAACGTTCGAATTAACCCAGAATTAGCAAGTACGCTGACCATTAACGGAGCCTTGAATGCGAGTGCCCTAGCGCTAATAGTCGGTGATGTAGGGGATTTGATTTTAAATGGGGGCTTGAGTGGTACGGGGAGTTTGGCCTATACGTGGGGAAATAGCCCCGTGGCGTTAAATGTGGCCACTAGTTTGATCAAGGATGGTTCTGGAAAGCTGACTTTGAATAGTGTTAATTCCTATTCGGGTGCCATGGTACTGAGTGCGGGGACGATTGAATTAGGGGCTTCGGACGTAATTGCCAATACGTCAAACCTCTATTTTAACGGCGGGAAGCTAAGCACGGGAGGTTTTTCTGAGACATTGGGCCCGATTTCGATTTTATCTGAAGGATCTTCAATCGAATTAGGATCAGGACCACACGCCATTCGTTTTGGGCCAAAAAACACCTGGGATTTCCGGACTTTACGCATCACGGGCTGGCAAGGAACGGCAGGAAATAGTGGAACCGATGGCCAAATTTATGTCGAAAACAGTCTCGTTTTGGGTCTAACTGAATTAGAACAACTTCAATTCAGTGCCTCGAACGCCATTCAATTGAATACGGGCGAGCTCGTTCCTAATGCGACAGCAGTCAGTGGATATGCTAATCTTCGCTTTACGACTGGACCCACCATCAACGGAACGTGGTCTCCTTCGCTGACGAGTAATGCCACGAATACGACGTATGTATTCACCCCATCGGGGAATCACGCGAATATGAATGTGTCGGACTTACACTTGATTTTAGGAACTAATTACAGTCATGCCACCATTAATACGGCTTGCGTTTCTTGTACCCAATCTGGTCTCATTAATGTCAATGCACCCATCGAAACCTGGAATTCGCACGGACCTAATTACAACAAGTTTTTAGTGATGAATGGAAATTCAGATGTGAACATTTTAGCCCCTATTTCGCTTCGTTATGCAAGTGCGGGGTATGGTGATAGGGGGAATTTAACCTTGTACATGAATACAGCAGGAAATATGTATGTGAATGCGGCCATCAGTACGAACATTCCTGTTTCAACTAGTTCGACGATTCCGTTGACGGATGGGGGGAGTATAAATTTGAATTCGACGGCTGGCTCTGTCTACGTGAATGCCACAATTAATGCGAGTGGCGCTGTGAGTACAAATAATGCCTCGTCCTATTCTGGCAGAGGAGGTACCATTTCACTAACGGGGGGAGGTGGTATAACGGTGAATAATACCTTGACTTCTTTAGGAAGAACGGGTGGAAATCTGACATTTAGCACGGGTAATAATGTGATTACGACCGGCAATGGCGCGAATGATGGGATTAAGCAGTTAATGAAAGGAGGAAATTTTTCCAAATCAGGTACGGGCACATTACAACTAAGTGCCGCTAACCAAATAGCCGATTTGTTTTTGTATAGTGGGACCTTGCAGGCTGGGTCTGCAACGGCGATCCCGAGCTATAGTAATCTCTATTTTTCGGGTGGAAATTTCCACGATGGGGGATTAACGGCGACTTATTATGCTTTTCATATTTATCAAAATACGACCATCACCTTAGGAAATACGGCCCATAACCTAACCTTCACTACGTATGGAGGATTTACAAATAATAAGATGTTGACCATTTCTACGAGTGAGGGTTCCTCTGTGGATGCCGCCTTGAATACTTTTGGGGCGCTCACGACAAGCTCCACTTCCTTTGTGAACTTATTTGGGAAAAAGCAAAGTATAATGGAGGGTGGAATGGGTCGTTTTGGAGCTGTTTTGAATTCGAAATTAGGCTCAGCAGGTGCCCCAGTTCGTTTTTTTGTAAAATACCTGCTATCCGATTCCCATAGAGCTCAAGTTCAATTCTATAACGCGAGTCAAAATAAATACTATACCGTTTCCCAAAATCCGGTGGCCGTTACCAATGGGGAATTTTTGCCATTGCGGGTGAAATAATTACTTCGACCCAATCAACAATCCCAAGCCCACCACATACAATAGCAACATAATGTTCAGCAGTTTATGGGTTTCAGCGGAAGCATTCTTGAATTCCTTCCAAATATAAATCCCCCAAACCGCCGCCACCACAGTTGCCCCCTGGCCTAAGCCATAAGAGACCGCGGCGCCTGCTTTTTCAGAGGCCAAAATAGAGAGGGCCATTCCCACAAACCAGATGGCACCGCCTAATATTCCCACTAAATGGTCTTTAACAGATCCCACTAAATAATGCGCTAAATTCAAAGGAGCGCCAGAGAAAGGCTTCTTCATTTGGAAGGTATTGAAGACAAAAGAGCTCACAAATACGCCGACTGCAAAAACCACTAAGGCCGTATAAGGAGTTAATTTGCCTACTTCAGGTGCTGCAAAATTAACCGCCATCGAAGCAGCCACATATTTATAAAACAGACCCATCAAGCAACCTGCCAGCACAGAAAGGACTAATCCTTTATTGGAAGCGGAAGCAGAGGAAATAGATTTATAAGCTCTCGCATTTAAAATGATAGCGATGGCAATAAGAGCAACTCCGCCAAAAATCAAGAACGGATTCCCCTGTGGATCGGCTAAATAATTCACTAAAACCCCTAGAACCAGGGCGATTCCGATACCTACCGGAAAAGCGACCGACATCCCAGCTATCCCGATTGCTGCGACTAATAAAATATTCGCGGCATTGAATAAAACCCCACCTATCAAGGCTGATTGCAGGTTATCGCCGCTGGCTTGTGCATAATCTGCTACGAATCCACGGCCTTGCGTGCCGCTGGAACCTAAGGTAAACGCAAGAATTAGAGACGCTAAAACGATCCCGATGGCGTAGTCCCAATAGAATAATTCGAAGCGCCAGGTGGAGGATGAGAGCTTTTGGGTGTTTGCCCAAGATCCCCAACAAAGCATCGTGACGATGCACAATAGAACAGCAGATGAATAACTTTCAATGATAAACATGGCGCTTATTTTAGGTTGCCTAATCGGTAATATTTTGAATTAGTAGCGGTGAATGGCTTTTCCGCGTAGACAATCGCATCGAATAATTTGCAGTCATAACCATCCACTTTATTCAATACTTTTAGTTTCACATGGTGTTTCCCCGTCGCTAATTTATACTTCCACGTAATCTCGTGACGACGGGTAGTGAAGGCTACCGGTAGTTTTACCTTCTCGAAAAGCTTACCATCCACAAATACTTCTAGATCAAAAGTGCCCGGATCTAGCGATGCCCATTTCGCCGTTTCGCCTCTCACAACGAACCCGTTTCCTTCGAAATCGAAGTCGTATTCGTCAGTTAAGTTTTTTCCAATGTTGATTTTCTCCGTCGGGAAAGAATGGTCGAAGCTTTGTTCGAATGCAACGGCTTTAGGTGCGCTATAAGGGATGCTTACGGCATTTTCTGAAACACTTCCACCGTTATTCTTTATGTTTTGCAAAGCGTGTTTGAAACCGATTTCATAGACATCGTTTAATGAAGTAGATGTGTATTTGAAGTCAATATCTTCTGCCTCTTTCAAACCTAATTTCCAATACGCCGGTATTTTGTTGTAGCCGATCATCGCGCCTAAAATACCTGCGGCAGACGATGGATTGCAATCGGCATCTTGTCCGCAGCGTGTAGAAATTTCGATTGTTTTGCCAAAATCCCCATTGCCATACAATAGCCCTATCACCACATAAGCAGAATTTACGGTCGCATCAATGTTAAACGGAGCGAAAACGCCGTCAGGACAACCGATGTCATTAGCCCATTTGCTTTGGACCTCTAACCACGTTTTAGTCCAGTCGTTCGGGTATTGTTTGTGCCATTTGATGACGTCAGCGATGCATTTGTAGTATTGGCTGTTTGCTGGAATAGTCTTTAACGCTTCAGAAACCACTTTGTTGATGTCGTTATGGATAAACGCTAAGGTATAGCAAGCGCCTAAATATACTCCACCATAATAGCCATCTCCGTAGTTCATGATGTGACCAATTTTGTCAGAGATTTTAGAAGCGGCATTCGGCATTCCGGGTGACATTAAGCCGGCGAAGTCACACTCGATTTGGTAATCAATACAATCTGCATGCGGATTATTTTCCCAGTATCCAGACGCTGGGGGCATCATTCCGTTCAGGATATTATAGCGACCTGCTTGATTCGCATGCCAAAGTGCGTATCCCGCCTTAGCATAAGCCTTCGCGTGTGATTCGATGGGTGCATTCAATCCCTCTTTTTCAAAAACCTCGACAAAAGTCAAATCCATGTACAAGTCATCGTACAAGCCCGGGTTATTGATCATCGTGTTTTTTAAGTAACCATCATACCAGGGAATAGGGTGGTAGGAATTGATCATCGTGCCATTGTAACGGAATTCGACAGGGCCGCCAAAGGTCACACCGATCGTCTGGCCAGCCCAGCCACCCTTGATTTTGTCTTTCAAAACCGCTTTGCTCATCGAGATATTCTGAGCTTGTGCAGCTAGCGCAATGAAACAGAAAAAGAGTATTTTTTTCATTAGTTTAGGTTTTGATACACGTAGTTGTGCATCAGTTTTTGGATGAATTCTGTTTGTTTAATGCTCGTGCCTATCGTGGAATTCGCTGATTTCGATGGGTCGATTCGGGTGAAACCTTTGTCGTCCACAAAGACGTGAACTTTCTCAGTGGTGAATAATTCCGGATGGGCCTCCATTCCGATGGCTACGGGGTCAAAAAGGGTAGGCGTCTCTTGCCCCCATAACACATACAATCCCTGCATCGCACTCGTCAAAGGCGACTGGCGCATCAATAATTTCAATCGATTTTCCGCCGATAACTTGACCATCGCCGTCACATCTAGTCCGGCATAAATGATGTTTGCCCCCGACTGAACGAAGCTTTTTGCGGCCGGAATATCACAGGTCACGTTCCACTCCGCATCGATTTTTGTGCTACCATCGTAGCCTATTTTGAAAGACCCAAACATCGCATAGATCGCCTTTGCTTTCTGCAATTCTGCACCTAATGGTGCCAAATTTGTGACAGGTCCCACGGAGAAAATGATGACTTCTCCTGGATATTTCTTCAGTTGCGAACGAATGAATTCGGTGGCGTCCGGGGCTTTTGTTTTCAAAGGAGGTAGCCCGATCGCCTGGCGGTATTGGTTATTGGATTCTGGGCGTTCTTTGGGCTTAAAACCCTTCGCCCAATAAAACTGATCTGCATACCAATTCGCTCTCTCCGAACTATTCGAGGTGTTTTTTCCCACATAAACGGGGATTCGCGTTTCCCCTGTGACAGCTAGAAATTTATTGGCTAAGATAGCTCGATCGTCCGTTCGTCCATAGCAGGTAGTGATTCCTAAAATCTCATAGCGATCCTGTAGCGTTAATAAATATCCCAAGGCGTACGCATCGTCAATATCATCGCCGAGGTCACAATCGAAAATGACTTTTTGGCGCTGCTGAGCTGCTAGTGAAAAACTGATGAGGAATAAGAGGAGCAATTGTTTCATAATTCTACTAATTTAGGCATTGAGGCTTGTGCCCCTAATCGGGTTACGGAAATCGAAGCAGCTTTACAGGCAAACTTGATGGCTTCAGGAAAGTCCATTCCTTCCGACAATCCCACCACTAAAGCCCCATTGAAGCAATCCCCGGCAGCCGTGGTATCTTGAGCGACCACTTGCGCGACTGGAATGTGCACCGTTTCGTAGTCTGTTTTGTAGAGTGCGCCTTCAGCGCCTAAGGTAATAATCACGTGTTGAACGCCTTTGTTCAAGAGTATATTCGCTGCATTTTCCGCAGAAATGAGATCCTTCACATGAATACCGGTCAGCAATTCTGCCTCGGTCTCGTTAGGCGTGATGGCGTATAAATGTGGGAATAATTCAGCCGGTAAATCAGCCGCAGGTGCTGGATTTAATAGTACTTTAAGTCCTTTTTTCGCCGCTTTCTCTGCTGCATATGCCACTGTTTCTGGTGGCGTTTCCAGTTGAATTAATACGAAATCTCCCGGCTCGAATATTTCAGACGCCGCATCGATGTCAGCTTTCGAGAGGCAATTATTCGCGCCTGAAGCTACGGTGATGCAGTTTTCGCCTTTAGCATCTACATTAATTAAAGCCACACCAGATGGTGCAAATGGATCTTGCGTCACAAAACGTGTGTGAATTCCCTCGTTTTTGAATTGTTGTAGGGCCGTCTCCCCAAAAACATCCTTCCCCACCTTGCACACAAAATGCACCTCGCCTCCCAGGCGCGCCGCAGCCACTGCCTGATTCGCCCCTTTGCCCCCCGGATTCATAAAGAAGTCCCCGCCTAAAACGGTTTCGCCCGGTGCGGGTAAATGCCCTGATTTGATCACCATGTCGGTGTTTGAACTACCGATAATTGTGATTTTCGTCATTTTTGCTTGGTTTTATCGTATTTATTCTCTGTAAATTAATAATTATTTTTCAAAATCCTGTCCTACCTTTGCATCGTGAAACGCATCGTCGCCCTTTTGCTGTTCTTAGCTATGCAGGTTCCCTTGATGAATCAATGGGGTGCCGTGGCATACTACCGCATTAACCGCGACTACATTGCTGAAAATCTTTGTGTGAACCGCGATAAACCGATGTTGAACTGTAATGGTCAATGTTATTTAGCGAAGAAACTCAAAGCAGCAGAAGAGAAGGAGCAGAAATCGAATTCGGAGCGTTTAGAAAAGATGCCTGAAGTCGTATTAAGCTTTCAAGCGATTCAACCTGTCTTTACAGCGCGTTTCTCCTCTTCAGAACTCGTTGAAAACCATTTTTCTACGCAGGAATTCTTTCCTAACGCAGCCGCGAAAGGCTTTTTCCACCCACCCCAGGTTTAATTAATTTTCTTGGACTATTTACCTACGATCTTCATCGCGGGCATTACTCATTTTAATTAATTATACATGAAAAAGTTATTTCTATTTGCAAGCATTGCCGCTGTATTTTCAGCCTGTTCCACTGAATCGCTAGAGCCTATCGGCGCGACGGATAAAAACAATATTACCCTTGAATTTGAAAATCGCGTAGCGGCTCAGTCTTTGGTCCTAAACGATACGAAGTATACGAATACTTCTGGTGAGGATTTTACCATCACGACATTGAATTATTTTATCTCAAATGTGGCCTTTAAAAAGACGAATGGCACGGTAGTGAAGATGCCTGATCAGTATTTTTTAGTTCGTCAGGCGGATAAAACGTCTTTGATGCCGGTTATTAAAGACGTGCCTGCTGCTGATTATACAGAGATGACTTTCACGATCGGCGTAGATAGTGTGAAAAGTATATCTGCGGTAGATCAAAGAACAGGTGTTTTAGATGTCGCCTCTTATGGAACGGATAATATGTATTGGTCTTGGAATTCGGGTTATATTTTCTTTAAAATGGAAGGAATTTCATCCGTTGCCCCTACAAATGCAGCTGGATTGAAAAAATACCAATATCACGTTGGAGGGTTTGGGGGAAGAACGGCCGCGACGGCAAATAATTTGCGTTCGGTGACCTTGAGTTTACCTTCTGTGACTGCTGTTCGTAAAAGTAAGTCGCCTACAATTCATTTAATCGCGGATATTTCCAAAGTTTTCTCCGGTGTTTCCCCTCTGAAAATTGCGAATGGAGCTGTGGTCATGTCTCCAGCGGCAGCTGGCCCTATTGCGAATAATTATGCGAAAGTATTCACGGTAGATCATATCCATTAAGATGCGGAAACTACTCCTTTTGCCTTTTTTGATTTTGGCTTGTTCGGCGCCTGAGAAGGAGCCTGAGCCAGTTGCGCCTGTAGCGGAAGGGCTCTTTAATCCACCTGCTAATTTTCCTGCTCCTGCCTATGCCTTAGCTGGAAATCCAGTAACAGCGGATGGTTTTGAGTTAGGGAAGGCCTTGTTTAATGAACCTATGTTATCTCGGGATAATTCGATTGCCTGTGCAGAATGCCATAACCAAAGTTATGCTTTCACGCACCATGGCCACGATGTGAGCCACGGAGTAGATAATCGGGTGGGAACACGGAATGCGCCACCCATCCAAAATATGGCTTGGCAAAAGGAGTTTTTCTGGGATGGCGGTGTGGGCGATTTGGACTTATTTTCCGTCGCCCCCATCGAAAATCCGTTAGAAATGGATGAAAATTTAGGAAATGTTTTGACGAAACTTCGGTCGAGTTCTAAGTACCCCGCCTTGTTTAAAAAGGCCTACGGTTCTACAGAGATTACGTCTCAGAAATTTCTAAAAGCCTTATCCCAGTTTATGATTTCACTCATTTCAGCGAACTCCCGCTACGATAAATTTATCCGAAAAGAGGGGGGTATATTAACGGCAAACGAACAGGAGGGTTTAAACCTTTTTAAGCAGAAATGTAGTTCTTGTCATGCGGGGGATTTGTTTACAGACCAAAGCTACCGCAATAATGGGTTGAATATACAGGGCTCTAAAGACGAAGGACGTTTTCGAATTACAGAGAATCCGAGTGATCGATATAAGTTCAAAGTGCCTAGTTTGCGCAATGTGGAAATGACAGCACCTTATATGCATGATGGCCGGTTCTATACCTTAGAAGAAGTGCTGCGTCATTATACTACGGGTGTTCAGCAAAGTCAAAATGTCGACCCTCTAGTTAAGAATGGGATTGCCTTGTCCGAGGATGAACAAGCGAAAATAGTGGCTTTCTTAAAAACATTGACTGATCGAGAATTTCTAACTAATCCAAAATTTGCGGGGAATTGATATGAAAAAATTAGTCCTATTGCTCCTTTTCGCTTTTCCTTCCGTTGGTTGTGATCTTTGTGGTTGCGCAAATAGCAATTCCTTTTTAGGGCTGATGCCTGCCTCTAACCGGGGTTTTATAGGGGTTCGTTACCGACAACAATCTTTTGAATCTCACCTAAACAGCCCGGTTTTGAAGACGCGGGAATCGTTTCAAAGTACTGAAGTTTGGGGACGTTTTTATCCCATCAACAAGGTGCAAGTGATGGCGATTTTACCCTATTCGACGCACACCCAAAATCAAATCGCGCAACAAAATACGGTACAAATAGCTGGGCTTTCAGATCCCACGTTATTAGTTCACTATAACCTCTTAAACACCTTATTGGATTCCACCATGCACGAGGTGAATCAATCTCTATTGGTGGGAATGGGAGTGAAGCCACCACTTGGAAAATTTCGCTATGAAGAAGCCAATCCATCTCAAGTGGCTAATGCTAATTTCCAATTAGGAACTGGTAGTACGGACGTATTGTGGAATGCACTCTATAATGTCCGCTATAATGAATGGGGTGTGAATGCAGATGCCCAATTTCGTTTACCAGGAAAAAATCCGGATTCCTACCGTTTTGGGGCCCGTTCTAGTTTAGCAAGCACCTTTTTCTATGCCTATGGTCGTGGGCATAAAGTAACGTTAATGCCCTATGTAAGTAGCACACTTGAATATGCGGCAAAGGACGTTCGGTCTGGACTTGTTCAAGAAAATACAGGTGGATCAGTTCACTGGCTTGGAATCGGTTTAGAAGCTTTTTCGAAGCGATTTGTGATGGGAGCAAATTATGCTAAACCCGCGACTCAACATCTTTCTGGAGGGGAGCTAAAAGCCATCGATAGATTTTCAATTCATTTCAGCTATTTGTTATAAGTCCCTTCTTATCTTTATGGCGATGAGAAAAATCAGGCTGTTCTGGGCACTTTGTTTCGTCGCTTTCTACACGAATGCGCAGCAAATCTCCTTTCAGCAAATCACGAATCTCCCCGTCACTGGTTTGAAAAATCCCTGGGCAGGCGGATTTAATTCGGTGCAATTTTTTCCCTTGGATTTAGATGGAGACTCGCGAGAGGACTTGGTGGTTTTCGATCGCAGCGCTCAGCATGTGAAGACATTTTTGCGAAATGCATCTGGCGGATTTGCATATGCGCCTGAATTTCAGACGCGTTTTCCGTTGATTGAAAACTGGATGAATCTGGTGGACTATGATGGAGATGGGGATAAAGATCTTTTTACCTCTAGCTCTGGGGGAATTCAAGTGCATCCTAATCTGAATAATAATTTCCCCAAATCCCTAGGGAACTTGAAATCGACAGGCCTGAATGGCCTGCTCAATATATATGTCAGCGCTACGGATATTCCGGCGATGACAGATGTGGATGGAGATGGGGACATAGATGTATTGGCCTTCGAACCGGCTGGGCACTACATTAGTTTTTATGAAAACACGGGTGATCTGAAGTTCAATACGAAGGCCTTGAATTGGGGGAATTTCTATTTGAATGATTGTGACGATATTACTTTTGGGCTTGTCCCGGAATCTGTTGTAAGCACGCAATCTACTTCGGCGGTGCAACATTTGGGGAATACCTTAGCGCTTTGGGATCCAGATAAAAATGGAGTTTCTGACCTGATTATCGGTCATGTGGGCTGTCCTACCTTTCTTTATATGCGTAATTTGGGCACGCGTGCGAAACCCTTGTTCCGCTCCGTGGAGACGAATTTTCCTGCGGGTGCACCGCATTTGGTTCCATCGCTGGCGAGTGCTTCGCCCTTGGATTTGGATGGGGATGGAGCGTTGGATGTAATTACTTCGTCGAATTTACCGGATGTGAATACTTCCTTAACTACGGCTTCTTATTATCGGTCGGAGAATGGCCAGCTAGTCCTAAAAACCAAAGCATTTCTCCAAGAAGAGATGGTCGATGTAGGGGATTTTGCCTCACCCGTTTTCTATGATGTGGAAAGTGATGGCGATCTGGATTTGCTGATTGGGAGCAACACGGTCACCTTGTATGAGAATGTGAATGGGACGCTGACCTTGAAATCGCGGGATTTTCTGCCTATTTCTGGAGCCACTTCGATTCAATTGCAGGCTTTTAATGGCCGATTGATGCTGTATTATTCCGTGGGATCGTTGAGTAAATACCGGGAATATGTGTCTGGCCTGTTAGGTGAAGAGAAAGCCTTGCCAGTGGTCACATTGCGCGAAACGCCTCGACTGTTTGATGTAAATCAGGATGGTTCACTGGAGCTCGTGGTGTTAGATTATTTAGGCGGGACTCGGGTGTATGATTGGTCGGATTTGTCCAAATCATATCAGCGTTTAGAAACCCTCTTTAGAGGTATCGCGTATGCGGATATCACGGGGGATGGGAATTTTGAGCAGATTACCTTAGACGCATCCGGGAATTTATACGTTTCTGGTTTGGGTTTAGAGGTGTCGCGTTTACCGTTTAATTTTGGCCAAAACGCCTCCGTAACTACCACCGATTTCAATAAAGACGGCAAAATGGATATCGTCATCGGATTAGCTTCCGGTGGGGTTCAATTACTGCAAAACACAAGCGAAATCAGTATTCCTTCGGAAGAATTGTATGTTTGGCCTAATCCAGCTACTTCGCTGGTTAATATTCGCGTGAAATCTGCCGGGAATCTGCAATGGTTTGATTTATCAGGGCGTGCTTTAGGGTCTACCTTAGCCGTAACCGCGGGTGAAACGCTGCGGATTCCGGCACCTCTACCAGGTGCGGGAAGCTATATTTTGCACTTCCAAGCGGCAACAGGAACCGTGTCCAAAAAGGTGCTGATGCTGCCTTAAATGAAACAATTATCGCCTTTTTAGTGTTTAGCAAAAATGAAACAAACTCTCCTACTTCTCCTATTCTCCTTTTCTGTTTTTGCCCAAAACTCAGGTCGAATTTCCGGAAAGATTGTCGATCAGCTAACCCAAAAGCCCATTTCTGGTGTTTCAGTTACGCTAGATGGTTCTACCAAAGGGGTGAATGCGGATGAAAAGGGAGCCTTCCGATTAACGGGTTTGGCCCTAAAAACATACAACATTTCGTTCTCAGCGGTCGGTTATGAGAAGTTTACCGCCTTCAACGTGATCATCAACGCGGGTAATGAGAACTACCTGAATATCGAATTAGTCCCATCGAACCAGGAATTAACCGAGGTCGTAGTGACCCAAAACCGCCGCACCGCCAAAGCCGCAACCTTAGAATCCCCGCTCAGCGTTCAACGCCTAACATCAGAAGAAATCAAAAGTAATCCAGGTGGAAATTTCGACGTCAGCAAAGTGATCCAAACCCTACCCGGCGTAGGCGGAGGCCCACAAGGCGGCGGCTTCAGAAACGACATCATCATCCGCGGTGGTGGCCCGAATGAAAACGTCTACTACTTAGATGGCATCGAAATTCCGGTCCTCAATCACTTCCAAACCCAAGGATCCAGCGGAGGCCCGCAAGGCATTCTGAATGTGTCCTTTATTGAAGACGTTAAGTTGAGTTCCTCTGCTTTCGATGCGCGTTACGATAATGCCTTGAGCTCTGTTTTCCAGTTCAAGCAACGCACCGGAAACCCTAATAAATTCCAGGGTAATGCCCGCTTAAGTGCTACGGAGTTCGCTTTAACGACAGAAGGCCCTCTTTCTAAATCTGGCAAAACCACCTTCCTAGCTTCGGTTCGCCGCTCGTATTTGC
>ERZ650308.854-NODE-854-length-16360-cov-9.021834_pt1 | contig 16360 bp, 14 predicted proteins | sample MGYA00376244_ERZ650308 | MGnify/ENA primary metagenome ERZ650308 (study PRJEB26733, sample SAMN07839295) | wastewater metagenome | biome: small river; feature: stream; material: water | place: USA: North Carolina | collected 2016-04-26 ... | reverse complement strand
ATACATAGTGCAATATCTGAATCTATAGGCAGTTTGTTTATGGGGTAACTATACATCATTACCACTAAATGAACTTAAAATAACATCATGCCCAGAGTTTTTATTAAAAACATACGTTTTGTTACCTCCCCACCCAGCTGAAATAAAATCATCTCCACTACCACCATCTAACACCTCATCACCCACTCCAGCTCCGATAAAATCATTTCCATCACCGCCATGAAGAAAATTCATTCCATATTTAGCTCCGGAAATAGAATCATTTCCAGCGCCACCATAAATGATGTTGGTGTTTTGATTAATTTGAGAATTTGATTCGATACGTTCTGATGTCGCATTAATTGAGATACTATCATTGCCATCTTCTCCGTAAATTACATTATTACCACCTACGTCTGTAATTACATCATTTCCAGCCCCAGCTCTAATAGTGTCGCTACCAATACTAGTTTTAATAATGTCGTTACCAGCTCCAGTTTGGATATAACCCTCGTTTAGCTCAGCAAATCCATTATCTTCCCAATCTGTAAATTGGATATTCATATTACCACCAGTTGCAACAACTATGTTTTGACCATTTCCATTAATAGTAATTTTGTCATTTCCACCACTTGTTGTAACAATGTTAAATACATTAGAATTAATATCAATAATATCATCGGCAGTTGATCTTAATAATCCATTATTAGATGAAACATAATCACCAATCGATGCATTACCTTCTATAAGTTGATCTTTAATCCAGTTAAAAGTATCTAGTTGCGCAGTTGCAGAAAATAATTCGCCAGCATTATCTTTAAAATAGGTGTATAAATTAATTACATCACCTATAACCTTACTTGCATTATCACTTGTTAATTTAGCATACAAATTACTCAAGTCAAGCGTAACCCCATCTGCACTGAATTTAAACATAACATCATTTATTTCATCTTTGAGATCAGTTTATACTGAAATGGCACTATCAACGCTTTTACTCAGTAATGCATAACTGTTATTGATAATATCAGCATTTAGATTAATGCCATAAAATGTTCCACTATAACGCCCATTAACCACACCATCATGGATATCCATTGGATCGCTAAAATTTGATATTGCACCATACAAGCCTGTAAATTTCTCCAAAATATTCAGCTTGTTTATTTCAGATTGGTTTAAATTAGTACCACGACCACCAACAGGGTGGAAACCAGGTTTTAACGTTGAAGCTAAAGTTTGCATATCTGAAGTTGCTGCCCATGAATTTAACAATGCATCCAAATCAACAATATTTCGGGTATTACTTTCCGCGTAGGTTTGTAATTTAGTAGCCAAATCAGATGATAATGCAGCAGCTTCACGTAAATCACGCACCTTACCACTTGCACGCATATCAGGTAATCCAGCTACTGCGCTAGTATCAATTACATCACTAAATTCTCGAGTAAATGTATTTCCTGTGAAGTTTAGTGCGCCACTTGTTTTAATTGTACCATCGGACTGCATAAAGCTGGAGCTGCCGATAATTACATTGCCATTATTTTGATTTTGTCCACCTGTAATTGATGCTCTGGTATTAATCGAACTAATCCCCAAGTCGCTTAACGTTTTAAGTTCACTTGTCTGACTAATACCGTCTTGATTTACATCCCGCCAAACTCGCAAATTAGCAAACACTGCATCGTTACTATTCAACTTACCATCTTTATTAACATCTAAATCACTAATTGCCTCAAACCCATCTTTAGCTTTTTGACCATTTTTAAGTATTGTATGATCACCAAAAAGTTCAGCACCATTATCTATGGTGCCGTTATTATTTTTATCTAAGACCAATAAACCATCATCTATTCCAACCCAGCCAGTCCCAGTTTTTACTCCATCACCATTATGATCAAATAATACTCCTGCGTCTAAACCAACCGTTTCAATTCCATCACCATCCAAATCTAAAATAATTGGGTCATATTGTGTCGGGGTAAAGTTTGGAATGATAGCTTGTGGAATACTACCACCAGATTTAATATTATTTAGCAAAAGTGTTATTTTTGATTCATCCATGTTATTAATTGAATGAGCATTAATTAACTCTAATATGGTACCAACACCATATAAGGAAAGATCTATACCAGCAATACTTATGCCACTTATAACACCATCATTATGCTTAACATCTATAATAGTACCAATGTGTCCATCTTTATTAAATGGATTATTACTTACCAACTTATCATCAACAGCATTAATACTAATCAAGCTACAATCAGTCGGACTTTTTAAATAATCAGAATAAGCATTTGATAAATCTTGAGCTAACTTTAGACTATCTGTAGTTGCTAGGTATTTATCAACAAATACAATCTTTTTCATAATTTCTAATTCTAAATCATGATTATTGGCACGTGCAAGTGAATCATATAATTGCTGCTTTAATGATAAATTCAGCTCAGTATTTGGCATAAGCTCTTGTAAATTATTTCTTTGATCATTTATCGAATTTCTTAAACTTTCAATTGTATTAGGTAATTCATTCAAGATTGATTTCACACCATAACCATTAAATCCAATTGCGTTAACATTCTTCAAAATAGCCAACAATTTACTATCTGAGTCACCCAACGAATGTCCAGTAAGGTTCGTAATTTTTGAACTTGGATTTGTAAAATTAAACTCATCAAAAAACTTACTAGCAACACCTAGTTGGGCTTGAATTTTACTTTGCACCATCTGAACATCAGAATGTAAATCATCTAAATCGGTAATTTCTGTTCCTCGATTTACTAAAGTAATTTCATTAGTTATTTCATTTCTAACCACAACTGCATAATACCCAGTTTCCAAATCATCTTTTACGGCAAGAACTTTATAATTTAAGATTTCATTTTTATCTTTATCTTTCATATAAGTATCAACAGTCTGAGGCTTATAAACGCCCTTAGATAAAGTTTCCATATCTGAATACTTTCCCAGTAAATTTTTCATAATTGCTTCCCTCAAAATGAATTAATGGTACCTTGATATGAATGATCAATACTATTAGTAAAATTATAAGAGTGTACGGATAATACATCCGCTGTTCCACCAAAAACATTCAAACATATACTTCGCTTACAATATGCTGCATAATCAAATCTAATAACATCATCAGAATGAGGTACAGATTTGACATAATTCCAACTATATCCATCTGACGATGTACGTAACCCACCTGAGCCAAATAAAATATAAGAGAAATTATCCACAGCTATAACACCTCCAGATAATAAATCTAATGGCTCACCTTCTAATATAGAACTTTGTTTCCATATGCCTAATTTATCCTCTAATACAAAAGTAGTATTTTTTGCTATTCCAACAAAACGATCACCACCTCGTGTAATTCTCACAATCGGTTCTGGCATAACTTGATAACTCCAACGTTTTTTAATTACATCATAAGTGTAAATTAATCCTTCTGTTTTACCATCATGCCGCCATCTACTAGAAGTCATGATTTTATTATCTCCAAAAGCAATTCCATTATAGAGGTTTTCAAAATTCTTTGGATTAGATTCTACTGGGTAAGGTAAAGATTCTTGTTGCCAATTATTATCATCACTTGATGAATAAACGCCACCATTTCCAGACACATATAATTGATTGTGCACTGTGTCAATAGTCGCACCGCGTGCATCAAACAAACTTCCTTGATCTTTTTTCAATAAACCATTTGGAATTATATACTCCCAATTATTATCACAGAATTTAGAAACCAAAATTAAAGCCACGGCACCGATTAAATAACATTGCTGGTTAAACTCAATAAATACTCCATGCATTGATTGGCGAGAACCTTCACCGGTATGACCAAATGGAGCTGAAGCAACTAAGTTTTTATCCCAGAATTTACCATCTATTGAACTAAAAATTACGAGCCTATTACGATCTAGCCAAGATTTATTATCTTCTCCATAAACCACAAATTTATTTCTTAAATGCCCCATTTGCATCAGTGAATACCGTGTCGTTTTATTACCAGCACTATCAAATGCCATGCCAAATAATACCAAAAACGTCGGAAAAAACATCACACTACAAAAAGCCACAACTGCAGATATAGACATAGCAATTACAACTTTAATCATAGAAGGCGATGTTGGCTGAATAAGAGATGATTTCTTATCAGAATTTGAATCTTTATTTTCGTTAGGCTTCATAATATTTCTGCTTTTAACATAAGATTATTTAAACTTATAACCATTATACCATTGAGCTCTCACTTTGCAATGCAATAACAATACATTTGTATAGAAATAACACTCAATAACAACTTCATTGTATTGCTTATATGCACTAAACTAAGTAATGACAACATAAATTCACGACAAAGCTATAATTTCATAATAAAACACTCAGTTTAATTCCAAGGTAGTGCTCTATATTGTATATATATTGAATACATGAATATGCTATGATTATGGGATTTTTATAAGCATAAAAGGAAGAGAAAGTATGGCGACTCATAAAAGAAAACCTAAAATGTATCAGACTGGTACGATCAATTCACTAATAAATGCGGTTTATGATGGGGACGTGTGTGTTGCAGAGTTAAAAGAGCACGGTGACTTTGGTTTAGGCACATTTGATATGATTGATGGAGAAATGATTGTTTGTGACAATGTTTATTATCGAGCTGATGTAGATGGAAATCTCGAAGTTGTTACAGATGATACGTCAACACCATTTGCGGTGGTAAATAAATTTAAACCCAATCAAGAAATTGGCTTAAACAATAAAAATATGAAGATCTGGAAAAATATCTATTAAATTTCTTCCCATCAAAAAATATGATTTATGCAATTAAAATTGAGGGTAAATTTAAATCAATTTTACTTCGCAGTGAAGCATGCCAACCGCGTACCTACCGTAAAATGAACGAAACTATGCCAGATTTACAAAAGACCTTTACTAAAACTGACATTGAAGGAGTTTTAGTTGGTGTATGGTTTCCTCAATATCTTGAGCAATTAAATGTACCTGGCTTTCATTTCCACTTTGTTGATAAAGACCGTCATGTTGGTGGACACGTCTATAATTTTGAACTAGAAAAAGGTCATGCTTATATTCAAGAGCTAAAAAGTTTACAAGTAGATTTAATTGATAACGATGAATTTGCAACCGCCGAATTAATGGGTGATAGTGAGGCGATTCATCAAGTAGAAAAACAACGTCAATAAAAAGGAAGAAATAATGAATAGAAATATCGCGACACTCTTAGTAGATCAAATGGAAAATTATGGTATCGAATATGTTTTTTGTGTACCTGGGGCATCAATTGATGCAATCACTACCGCATTGACAGGTCGTAAACCAAAATTAATTTTGTGCCGTCAAGAAAGTGGAGCTGGTAATGCCGCGGTCGCTTACGCCAAAAAAACTGGAAAACCAGCAGTTGTGTTAGTAACAGCGGGGCCTGGTGCCACCAACTTGGTAACTGCTGTCGCAACCGCAACACTAGAACATAATCCGTTAATCGCAATTTGTGGTCAGATGGATAGTAAAACAACCTTTAAACCATCACATCAAATTATTAATGCTGAAGACTTATTTTTGCCAGTTACTCGCTACAGTAAAGAAGTAACTAACCCTGATACAGTTTCTGGAACTTGGGACTTAGCATTTAATAAAGCTATCACAGGCGAGACTGGTGCAGTACACTTATCATTTGCTGCAGATTTATTAGCTCAACCAACGACTCTTACGGCATCTATGCCACAAAAACAAGCAGTTTCCATCGCGCAGCAAGATGACATAAATGCTGCTCAAGAATTAATTAAAGCGGCAAAATCACCATTAATTATTGTTGGTGCGGATGCTGCCAGTACTGCAGTGGCAGAAAGTTTAGAAACACTGATTAACAACAGTAAAATTCCAGTACTTAGTTCGTTTGAAGGTGGTGGAATGCTTAAACCACAACATTTACCACACTTTATGGGACGTTTAGGAGCATTTCAAAATCAGCCTTGTAATGAAATAATTAAACAAGCTGATTTGCTAATTGCAATTGGTTACAATATTGCTGAGCTTGATCCAATCAAGTGGAATCCTACTGATAAAAAATTAATTCATATTGCTGATTATAATCCAGTTATTGCTCAAGGCTACCGCCCTAACCTTCAATTGCTAGGAAATATTTCTCATAATTTAACCGCATTGGCTGATGGATTAACCTATTCACCAAGTAGTGAATCACAGGCATTACAACAACAAATTCGTCAACAGCTTAAGCAACGCCTCTCTGAATTTACTCCTCCACAAGCCAGTATGGTACATCCTTTGGAAGTAATAGCGACAATTCAAGAAACTATCACTAATGATGATACGCTTGTTAGCGATGTAGGTAGCCATCAATATTGGCTTTCAGAACACTTTGTCAGCCATAAACCGCGCCAATTTATTAATAGCATGGGCTTTCAAACTCTTGGAGTTTCAATTGCATTTGCCGTTGGTGCAGCATTTAGTAATCAATCACGCAATTTAAATGATGCTAAAGTTTATTCTGTATCGGGTGATGGTGGCGTGCTAATGTGTATTATGGAACTTGCAACTGCCGTTGAACATCAATTACCAATCATCCATATGGTGTGGAAAGATCATAGTTATAACTTAGTTGCAATTCAAGAAGAACACAAGTATGCTGAAACCAGCGCTGTAAAATTTACACATAATATTGATTTTGCCGAAATGGCAAGAAGTTTTGGTGCATATGGTATAACCGTAACCTCCAAAGATCAATTAAAATCAGCGCTACAAGAAGCCCAAGCACAAACTGGCCCAGTAGTTATTGATATTGCGATTGATTATACAGATAACTTAAAATCCATCGTTGAATAGACAATAGCTAATTTAATAATAACGATCTATTCTCTATTTGTGTACGTCTAGCTAAAAGTCATAGAATATACAAATATAATCTTCAAATGCTCAAAATTTAATTATTGAATTTTGGGCATTTATAAATTAGATATATTCTGACTATATCTATATTAAGGTTCGCAATATTAGAAGCTAAGCGCACGATGACTCATTTCCTAGCAGATTCAAAGCTCCAACCACATCATTATAATCCATCATATAAACTACAATAGATAAATCATATTACATTTTGCAACATTAATATGATAGCATGGGGTGTAAAAATTTATACCCCTGTTACTATTATTTTCAAAGTATTTGCTGAAATTCGCATACGAATCATTGTGTTAATTATATTATGATTTCAACTCCATTATAAAGCATAACTTTAGTGCGTCTAAATGAGATGACGCTTATTGTATCAAATCAAGTAAAATCGACACTGTTAGTTTTGAGATCTAGTACGATTAGATTGTAACAATTGTATTTTTAGAATTAAAAGGTTTATTGTATTATGAAAAAAATTATTTTATTGCTTAGTTTAGTGGTTGCTACGGTTGGTGTTTTTGCTGATGAAGTAGCTCAGCCTTATGATGGTTCAAGTGCGTACATTAATTTAAATACTGGCTGGGCAACAATGGTTAATTTACCAACTGCTTCATGGGCTGGTGCCGTTAATGCGGGTTATAACTTTAACCGCGGTTTTGCACTTGAGGGTGGTTATAATTTATTGGCAAGTAGTCAATTTGGTGCAACTGTAACTTCAAACATTTTTGATGTAGCAGCTAAAGGCACATTACCACTATCAGATGTGTTCTCTTTATATGGTCGCGCAGGTGTTGGACTTGGCTTTGATGGCTGGAGTGGTACAGCCGTTGGTGCACCAAATTGGTTATGCGCAGGTCAATACAATCATACTTATGCAACTGCCTTAGTTGGTTTAGGTGGATCTTTTGTTTTGAGTCAGCACTTTGATTTACGCGTTGAAGATTATGCTTTTATTCCATTTGGTAGTACTATTAATGGTGGAATCAATATAGTTACGCTTGGTACACAGTACAATTTTTAATCAAGTATCCAACATTAAATAAGGTAATTTATAGTTATAAATTACCTTATTTTTATTATTAATATTGAAATCAAACATATTAAATATTACACTCAAAGAAAATCATATTGAAAAAATGAATTATTTCATATAGGTTCACCACAGTTCACTTATGTTCATTATGAATATGATTTAATTCCTATGTGTATATCAGCTACATTTTCACAGGCTAAATTAAAAAAACTAATTAATACAAAAATATGTCAACTTCCTTGGGTCCTTATCAATATAGTTCCACATAAAACCAACAATTACATGTTATTGTTGGTTATCGTAATTTATACAAAACAGATTAAATTGAAGAGTATACAAAGTCATGAATTGGATTAAATAAACCAAAACTTACACATAAATTAACTGACTTGGTGCTGCTCGCCAGATTTCTATAATGCTATTTCAAAAACAACTAAAACTGAATTTATGAATTATTGGTCTCAAAACCACTCAAATTTTTCTACTACCCAGTCTATAAGTTTAATATTAAAGTTAAGCAGTTAACTAGCATTATTCGTAATAAGAAGCATTTTAATTTTAAAATTATGGCAGTGATTAAGTAAAGAAAACTAATTGAGAGTTTATTTTTTGACTGTAAGGTACGTATTTGAATTGGTTGCGGGGGCTGGATTTGAACCAACGACCTTCGGGTTATGAGTTTGAGCTCTATGCCTAGTCATCTTTTATCATAGCTCACCTTCTCTTATAATCTCTAATCATCTCAAATAGATACCCTATACAAATACTAATCACCTCTGATAATATCTTGTCATCGCTTCTCATTTTAGAGGGCAAATAGAGGACAATTTAAGAAAGATAGAGAATGAGTACTTCCAATAACTCCAAAAATAAATTCAAAAACTCCGGCACACATAAATATGCAGTCCAATTGTATTACAAAAATGATGGCGATATAGTATATTATGCAGTTTACAGGGATCCTTTTGATCTAGATAAGAATGGAAAACCTAAAAAGAAACGCTATAAGGTGGGACTCAAAAGCGAAGGCATTACAGAAAGGTATGTAAAAAATATTCGTGACGAAATAGTTGTTAAACTCAGACAAGGACAACTCCCTGACTACCTAAAAAGAAAAAGTACAGAAGAAATTTTAACTTTTAGTAAACTGGCGGATTTATATTTCAAAGAAAGAGCCGCAAATCACTTAGATGGTGAAGAAAACAAAAATATTAAAAATGACAAGTCCATATTAAAAAATCATTTGTCTATATTTCTCAAGAGGCATCCTCAATTAATAACTAACGGAGATATTATTAATTTCAAAATAGAAAAATTAAAAATTAGGGCGCCTAATACAGTAAATAACATGCTAACACTTCTAATTTCCATTTTAAATTATGGCGTTGACAATAATTTAATTCAAGCAAAGCCTAAAATTAAAAAACTTGGTGGTATTGACAATGCAAGGGAACGTTGGTTCACAAGAGAAGAAATTTTCTTAATCTATGATCATCTCAAGGATAATCTGATTCTAGCTATATTTGTAAAATTATCTCTATCTACAGGAGCACGTTTAGAAACAATAAGGGCTATAAAACGCAAAGATATTAACTTACATGAACAAACAGTAACATTAGTTGATCTAAAAGGAAAAGCGGCAGGAAAAGATAATGCTACGTATCTAGGATTTCTCAATCCCGACATAATCAATGAACTAACTGAGTTCATAAAAGGACTAAAACCAAATGCGTATATATTTCAATACGAAAACGGTAATAGAGTTGGGGTGGATTACATCCAAAATAATTTACAGAAACTTTTTGATCAACTTTTCAACGAACACCTCAAAGACTCAGATGGCAAAATAAGAGATAGAAAGAATAAAGCTGTTATCCACACTTTGCGACATACGTTTGCTACTCACTTAGCTAAGGAAAATACTTCTATGAACACAATTCAAAAATTGCTAAATCATTCAGATATTAAAATGACTGATCGTTATGCAAAATTTTTACCGGAGAAAGGTGTCAATGCAATTAAGCAACTAGATATTTTTACACAAAAGCTAACTCAATAACCCATAAAATAAGTGCTCTATTGGCTACATATTCATTGTTATTAATTAAATTTAATAAGGATGAATAATTATGCTACAAAATTCAAAACTAAATAAAAATCCAGTAAAGCGTTTTTTCTGGCTAAAACTTCATCACGATTTTTTTAATCGTGATGAAATTCGCATTATTGAATCTCAACCTAATGGCAAAGACTACATCATTTTCTATTTAAAACTTATGCTTAAAGCTATTAATGATAATGGCAAGCTAATGTTTAAAGATACTATCCCCTATACCCCTGAAATGTTGGCTTCAATCACGAATACCAGTATTGATACCGTGCGAGTAGCAATTGATGCTTTTGCTAAACTTGGACTAATCACGCTGCTTGATGATGGCGCGTTATTCATGCAAGAAGTTCAAAAGTTAGTAGGCTCTGAAACACCTGATGCAGAACGTAAGCGCATTGCACGAGCTAAGCAAAATTCACAACCCAAATTACCACGTGTGGACAAAAAGCGGACATTGTCCGGACAGTCTTCGGAAAATGTCACGCTAGAGAATAAGAGTATAGAGTTAAAGAGTAAAGAAGATATAACCCCCTATATCCCCCAAACCGATAACTCAAACTGCGAATTGGGGATTGTTGGAGTTTGGTTAGAACATCTTAAAAACCTCAGCTGTAATTTGACTGAACCTGAGATTTCTGCAATTTCTGAATTTGCTAAATACAAATCAGAAGCTGGTGAGTCTGTAACCACTCAACAAATCAATCTAACACTGGATCGATTGATTGAACATAAAAATGCTGGTTATGACATTTGCCGCATGATCAAGCACTCTATCGCAAGTGGTTACAAAGCGATAATGACACCAACCAAAGATTTTTTAATTGCTGGAAATACTAAGCCAATTGTTAGCGGTAAGTATCCTGCAGCAGAATACATTACCCCAGAATCAAACACGCAAAAACGTGAGCTAGCTAACTATCTGGAGAATTGCTATTTGCGTAAATTAAACCCCAAAACTAAAGCACCGCTGAATGCTGATGAGCTGGCTTGTATTGCTCTACATAAAAAGCGTCAATCCAGAAGTTCGCCCTATATTGGTTGGTTCGATTATATCTATCAACATGAGGTTTTGACTAGCATTTGCTTGTTAGATCAGCCGCTAAATAGCGCTGATACTACAACCAAACCAGTTACCGCCTAATTAACCGTATTTGCTTAGATAGGAGTAATGCATTATGAATAACATACAATCATATCGCTCAAATAGCGGGTTAATATGCAGTAGTAATATGTGTTTGCCACATATTGGGTCTGACTATCGTCAGTTGCTTGGGGTGTTCCTTGGACATCCACACCCACGCAATGGCGCATTATCAAGCTCTAGGGAGCTTGCTATGCAGGGCGAAGCCCTCTTGTTTGGTTCTTTGGCTGGACGCTGCAATCACCAAGCAATTCACCCGCCGCCGTCGCGCTTCGCACGAGACCAACCCATTTATTTACTGCGCTATCGCTTGCCTACGGTTGGCTGGACGCCAATCATAAATAGGTTGGTCTCGTGCGGCGCTTGGAGGCTTGCACTTAGACGGCGGCTCTCGCAAATGCTTTGCCAATTGTGGGCAATTGTCTGCGCTCTCAACTTCTGGGGAAGTTTCGTTGCTTCGTGGTCGTCACAACTTTGCTGTGGGCAAAGGTTGTTCCTCGTGCGCTCAATCTGGGGATTTCGCTTACCAGAACCGCGGCGGCTACTTCTGGGGAAGTATCCTTGCTCTCGCAGCTGGGGCTGCTCATTCTGCCATGCTACGCGCATAAATCCGGCGCTGGACGCTTGGATTTTGCTTGTTGGGTTCGGCTTGAATCTAGCTCGCGGTTTTGTTTTGTGGTTGGCTTTTTCTTTTTTGTTTTATTTTTTAGGAGTTTTTTATGGAAAATCTTAATTTACAGCTACTGGATGGCTTGTATCGGTTATTAACCTGTGAGCCTGTGGATTTTATCATTCAGCATACTTTGCTGGTTGGTTTAATTACTGGCGTTTTAGCGGTAATACCTTTTGCGATTAAGAGGATACCGCATGTTTTAATTATTCTGATTGCATTAATCGTTTTTATCTATGTTTTTGATACTCAGGATATCGCTATTCGCACTGTGTTTTATTCAGGCAAGATGTTTTTAGTAGTTCGAATACTTGGCGATTATCTTTTTGGATGTATTTATGGTTTTGTAGTTGCTAACTTAATTCAACGTTTACGAGGAGAACATGATCATGTTACAAGCAAATAACCAGCTCTTAGAGCATTCCATTGTTTCAATGTACGTTATGGAAAATATCTGGTACTTCGTTTTTGCTGGGTTACTTTCTTATAATCTGCCGTTAGTGTTTAAGCTCAAGCAGGAATCCGGTTATCTGATCCGTGCCGGAATAATGGTTTTAATGAGCATGGCAATAGTACCTATTGCCATGCTGCTACCGACTGATTTTAAAATGGGGAGCAAATTATTGGTCTGGGGAGCTTGTTTTGTTGGTGGGATAGTCTTTGCCTCCTATGGAGCACGGATATTAAAAGCTCGGTTTAGTTTGTTGCTCAGTCGCTTTACAGTTAAAAGTAGCGTTAGGCGCGGTTCTAAAACGGATATCCGTTATATGGATAAGGAATTACCTGTTATCGCTGAATATAATCCTTTAAAGTACATTAATCTAAAGAAAGGGGTTTTTGTTGGACTTGATGAATCAGTTAAGCCGATATATCTGAAAGATCCGGATGATTGGTATAAACGACATTTTCTGATTGTAGGAGCTTCGCGCAGTGGTAAAGGTGTAGCCATGCAATCGCTGGGAATCCAAAGTTTAATGTTAGGTGAAACTATCGTATTTTTAGACCCTAAAGGTGATAAGTATTTACCGCATATCTTCAAATCTCAGTGTGATGAATTAGGTGTAAATTATTCCTATATAGACCTGACTCAAGATATGGGGCAAATCAACTTGATAGCTGATTTTACCGCCAGAGATTTAAAGAACTGTCTGGTTGAAGCCTTCTCACTGCGAGAGATGGGTTCGGAATCAGATGTTTATCGTAAAAATGAGCAGGAATTTTTAGAGAACTTTGCCGCATTTGCGTGTGAACAGAATAATAGTTCTAATTTTGTCACCACTGGTGACAAAATTAGAACAGGCAAATTGAGTAAATCATTAGCTAGTATTTGTCAAGATTATGAGATTGACCGCTATGCAGATAAATTTAAATCTTCCGTCTCAGATTTAAACAAGTTAATTAAGGTAGTTACAATCAATGCTGCTAGCGGCAAATCTTTAGCTCAATTATTGAATGGTGGCGGTTGTGTTTATATTGTTGGTGATTTATTAGACGAAACTATCAAGAAAATTCAGCGATTTATCTTTTGTCGGATAGTACAGCTCGCGCGAGGTTATGCTAATGAGGTAAACAGTAAAGAAAAAAATATCACCGTTTTTGCAATGAATTAGTTGCACATATTTCGCGCTTTGTTGCCGAAAGTTATACCGTTAGTTTAGGCTGGAATTTAAAAATTGTCAGTGCGGTTCAAGATTTAAAACTACTCCGTGGTGCTCCGGCGGATTTAGATCCTGAATTTCTCAAAGGTGCTGTATTTGGTAATAGCCAGAATAAGTTGTTTTACCGTGCTGATGATATTGATACTGCAGATTTCCTCTCTGACATGACGGGCAGAATCCAGATTGAAGAAGAACAGAAGCTGGTTACTCGTAATTCGCTTAATTCCGAGCAATTAGACCGACAAACCAGATTAATTCAGTCCGAGCGTAATTATTTTGACCGCAACATGATTTTAAATCTCAAACAGTTTGAAGCGGTATTTTGTGCATCATTACCATATCGTAAAACAATTGCATCGTTATGCAAAACCAGTCCGATTAAGGTTAATGGTAATGTTAGTGGCAAAATACTTCTTAGCGTTGATAATTTGGTACAGCGCCAGAGCGCCAAGAGCATGCTGGACAACATAAATCCGCAATCTGACAATCAAAATAATAACATTCAGCATGACACCGAAAACCTTAAATGGCAACAAATTCGAGAAAATAATTTAATAGGAACAATTAAAAATGAACACTCCAGCAATAACAATGACTCAACCGGAAATAATCCGCAAGAAACCAGCTCCGGCAAATCTAATTATCTCTTCTAAATTGCCACATGCTGAAAAAATGGCAATATTCAATAGTCGGATTAATAAGGTATTGCGCTTTTTATTAGAAGAGAACTACTCTAGTATGGAAAACTTAGCACTATTGCTAAATGTGCCTAAACAAACCGTGCTGCGTATTACGCGTAACCTGTCGGAAAAGAACTATTTAATCAAGCATGATGTTGATATTGGTTTAGCCAGACCAATTTCAGTATTTCAGCCAACCAATACTGGAATAATGTTTGCTTTAGCTAATAATGAAGAAATTCCTGAGCTTAGAGATATTAATCGAGTGAATCCTGCTACCATCTTTCATGATCTTAAATTGCAGCAAATCCGCTTTAAGCTTGAGGTTCAGGGTTATCATTCGTTTCAAAGTGCTTGGCATTTAGCCAGGCTACTTAAAAAACGTAATGATAAAGTTCCCAAAATTCCCGATTATACTTGTATCAATTCGACGGGTGATAAAGTTGCTACTGAATACGAGCGCACCATTAAAACCAAAAAGCGCTATCAGGAAGTTATCGGGCAATACATGGATATCAAAGAGCGCGGAATTATCAAGCAAGTTATCTATTTTACTGATGATGGGTTTGCCGATAAACTCCGGCAGTTATTTGCTGGGATTGAGTTTATTTATCGAAAAGGTAGGACGGAGAAATGCTTAGCTGAGCAGTTGGAGTATTTTAGGTTTATAGAATTTAAGAACTAATAAGAGTATAGATGCATACTAAAACTAGTATGCATCTATACTCGATTAAAAGTGCACGATAATGATTTTAGTAATTCATGACAATATTTTGTATAAATATACTAGCGTGGTCTTCTGAAATACGTATTGGAAAATTACCATTTTCAACAAGCTCTTGTATAACTTTATCAGATGGATGACCATGCGTATTTGTCTTACCGAACGACATTGGACAATAATATTTTTCATTTGCAAAAAAATCAATTTTAAAATTACCAATAGCTCCGTGATGTGGAATCTGAATAACACCAATATATTTAAAAAAATCAGGTAATAATGTTTTGATGGTAACTTTATTTCTAACAAGATATTTAAAATCCGCATCTCCAGTATATAAACATCCGGGGCTGATTCCTCTAAATTTAGGTGAACAAGGAGGATATTCGCAGTGCGTATATGTACAATTATAATCACGATTATCAAAACGGTAAGAATCATTAATTGGACCCGAATATAAGAACATCGAGTTTTTATTTACATCTTTTAAACAGAGCCTATATATCTTATTTACTAATTTCAACTCTGTTGGATTACTAATGAGCACTCCCTTTGACAATTTATCATAAATTTTTTTGTTATTTGGATCAGAATTAGAAGCTTTATTTATCGCTTCAATTAATTTATTATGTCTAGATTCAAATTCGTAGTTATAAGGAATAAAATTCCAAATAACCGTTCTTGATCTAGTACTAGTATTAAATGTAAAACGAGTTCCACTATTGTATTCCCCTCGTTCTAATCCTTCAGTAAAAAGATTCACCACTTCTGGTTCTGAATTTTGTTCTCTTGAAGTCTTTTCAGAATTTAATGCTTTAATCTCTATTAGTCTAACATCATCACCAAAAAAGCTACTTGGATTATCAATTAAAGCCAAAAAATCTTTAAAATCATTATTATTTGAGTAGATTGATTTTAATATATTTTTTTGTATATCTTGTAATAGAGGGTAGACAACTGTTTTTATTTCTTTTACTGTATTTTTAAGTACACTTATTTTATTTACATGATCTCGATCAAAATGAGAGATAAATAAGATATCGATAGTATCTTGATCTGTAAAGCTTGATTTTATTGTAGATTCGATAGACTTTGTGAGTTTACGATTAGTGTCTGAGCCACAGTCATACACAATATTAAACGTTTCATAACCAAAATTAAATCTTTCAGAATAAAACGCACCTTGTCCAACAGGATGAAAGGTTCTTGTTATTCTCATCATATTTTTCCCTTATGTCTATATTGCAGTCTAACGCATTAAGTTACTATTATACATTATATATTTATTTTGCGGCTAACATTATTAACGCCGATAAAGCATAGCCACGCTATGGTGGCTGAGTGTGAAATTAATTGTGCTCAGTCATACTTCCTTCACTCAATTAATCTTCATAAACGACACTACGTGAAACTTAGCTGATTA
>ERZ650308.851-NODE-851-length-16406-cov-5.487677_pt1 | contig 16406 bp, 13 predicted proteins | sample MGYA00376244_ERZ650308 | MGnify/ENA primary metagenome ERZ650308 (study PRJEB26733, sample SAMN07839295) | wastewater metagenome | biome: small river; feature: stream; material: water | place: USA: North Carolina | collected 2016-04-26 ... | reverse complement strand
ACGCGCCCAAGTATTCTAAAGAGACTTACAAGTATTGGTACGAATCCATGCAATTGCAACGCAAGTTCGAAGAGAAATGCGGTCAGTTGTACGGAATGCAGAAAATAAAAGGCTTCTGTCACTTATATATTGGACAAGAGGCTTGTTCTTCAGGTTCGAAATCTGCCCTAATTGAAGGTGATAAATACATCACGGCATACCGTGACCATGGTATTCCTTTGGCCTTAGGAACCTCTCCTAACGCAATTATGGCAGAATTATATGGCAAAATTACGGGTGCTTCAAAAGGAAAAGGTGGCTCCATGCACATCTTCGATAAAGAAGTTGGCTTCGTAGGAGGTCATGGTATCGTAGGGGCACAAATCCCAATGGGAGCAGGCCTTGCATTTGCAGAAAAATACAAGAAAACGGGGAATGTTTCTATCACTTATTTTGGTGACGGTGCTACTCGCCAAGGGGCTCTTCACGAGGCCTTTAACATGGCAATGACCTGGAAATTACCTGCGATTTTCGTTGTAGAAAACAACGGATACGCCATGGGTACTTCCGTAGCTCGTACCTCCAATGTAACTGAATTATACAAAATCGGTGAAGCATACGACATGCCATCTGAGCCCGTTGATGCGATGAACGTAGAGGCTGTTCACGAAGCCGTATCTCGTGCTGCAGCGCGCGCACGTGCAGGCGAAGGTCCTACTTTCTTGGAATTCAGAACCTATCGTTACAGAGGTCACTCGATGTCTGACCCACAAAAATACCGCTCGAAAGAAGAGGTAGAGGCGTACAAAGACCGCGATCCAATCGAGCAAGTAAAACATACGATCTTAACTCATAACATCTTAACGCAAGCAGAATTAGATGAGATCGATGCTAAAATCAAAGTTCAAGTTCAAGAATCTGTTGATTTTGCAGAAACATCACCGTTCCCAGATAAATCTGAAGCATATAGAGATGTGTATGTTGAAGAAAATTATCCGTTTGTGGAGGAGTAATCGTCACTACGTGACTTAGTCACGACTGCGTCGTTTAGTCGAGGCAAAGCCGCTTAGTCAAAGAGTCGCAACTGCGTTGCTTAGTCGACTTCGTCTTAGTCAATAGTAAAAAGCTCATTCGGATAGCCGGATGAGCTTTTTACTATATATCAATTCATTCGATATCCACTTTTGTCCAGCACCCTTATAAAGCCCTTAATCATTAGGGAAATTTCCATTAAATCACTTTGTAATTGTTTCGCCTCCTCTTGCGTTACATAATTTAATTGATGAGCGATATAAATCATCGATTTTACTTCACTGAAAGACCCTAATGAGATAAACAAAAAGCGTCGAAAATCAGTGTCAGATCCTCTTTCAAATCCTTCTGCTATGTTATTAGAAATGGAGATAGCTGCACGTTGGATTTGATTTTTAAATCCGTAGTCCACATTTTCTTGAAGAATTTTTAAATCCTTATCGCGACGACTTGAGACTTTTTCCAGGCCTCGATTTCTTCAAAGTGATATAATTTCATAGTTAAACAAGATTACACGATTTTTACCTATTATTGTAACAGTAAATTGATAAATACGACTAAATCGCGAAGCGATGACTAAACGACAAAGTCGTGACTGAGCGGCTCCGCCGCGACTAAATCGCGAAGCGACGACTACTATGACTATTAACTGCGACCTTGGCGAGGGCATCGGAAATGATGCCGAACTCATGCCCTACATCGATGAAGCCAATATAGCCTGTGGATTTCATGCAGGGGATGCTTTAACGATGCAAGCGACGGTTAACCTGTGTCTACAATACGGCGTGAAAATAGGGGCACATCCGTCTTATTTAGATCGAGAAAACTTTGGGAGAAGTGAGATCCAGCTAAGTGCTGACGAAATCTATGAGCTAGTCCAAAAACAGATCGAAACGCTGAATCAAATCGTAAAAACAGCAGGAGGAACCTTACACCACGTTAAACCGCATGGGGCTTTGTACAATACTTCGGCAAAAAATCTGGAAGTCGCGATGGCCATTGCAAGGGCTGTGAAAGATATCGATCCAGGTTTAATTCTTTTTGGATTAAAAAATAGTGTTTCTATCAAGGCAGCAAAAGAAATTGGATTAGAAGCTTCAGAAGAGGCTTTCGCGGATCGTAAATACGAAAGTGATGGCTCATTAACTCCTCGCAATCAGCCAAGCGCCTGCTTCACAAAGGTGCAAGAAGTGCTAGATCAGGTAAAAAAAATAAAGGCCGACACCTGGTGTATTCACGGTGACGGCCCTCATGCGTTAGAGTTCGCGAAAGCACTGAAAGCGAAGCACTAAACGAAGTGCTAAATACCCTTAAAACTCCACTATAAATCCAATCGTAGGCGTTACCTGCGCCTTGTCATTTAAGAATTGGGTAGGAATGGCGTTGCTGCCGTCTTTGGCAATAGGAAAGCCATTCGTCGTCGCAAAAGCTGAATTGTCCTCTAATCGCTTAAAGGTATAAGTCGGAATTCCTGGATTCACCGCGATATACCAATTAGTCACATCAAGGAATAAATCGATCGTCGTTTTCTTCAAATTGTATTTTTTATCGATCCGGACGTCACTGGAATGATAGTTTGGCAAACGCTGTGTATTCAAACGAGCATAATCAAAAGTTCCTTGTCCTAAAGTCAAATAACTAGCCTTGGAGGCAGATTCATCATAAGGCGTGTAAGGAGCCCCGCCTTGGTAGCGGAAGCGGAGTCCTAATTCCCAGTTCCGCGGAAATTTGTAGCCCCAAGTAAGGCTCAGCAAATGTTGATTATCCCAGCTAGAGGCAATCAGATTTCCATCAAATCCACTGTACATACTGCGGTAATAGGTATAAGAAAGAATGCCAAAAAACTTGTCAGTCAGTTTCTTTTGGGCAAATAATTCAAATCCATACGCACGACCTTTTCCAGAAGTGCTGACATCTTCATTACCAAGAATGTTAAAATCCCCTCCTAAATTCGCCAAAGAAATTCCCCTGCGATCCGAAATAGGAACATGGGCATATTCCTTTACAAAGGCCTCTGCCGTAAAACGTAGCGATTCGTCGTACAAATATTCAAGCCCAGCGACATAATGATCACTTTGCTGGTATTTCGCATCCTGATTCACTAATTGAGGCGGCATGTAAGCGAAATTATACTGAATCGAATAGAATGGAGGCACACTCGCATAACCTAATATCGTATAAGGTGCTAATTTAAAATAACGTCCGACGGAGGCATTGGCCGTCCATTTCTCTGATAGAATGTAGCTGGCAGAAATACGAGGTGAAATGGTTTCCATAGGGTCCATTCCGGTAGTGGTAAAGCTGTTCATATCGGTGCGAAGACCGGCACTTAGCCCTAATTTGGCGTCAAAAAACGTCTTCGAAACCTGCGCAAAAGCACCGTATTTCCAAAGAGAGTTCAAAGGGCTCTTGTACGAAATAGAGGTCGTAGGATAAGCTAAACGAATAGCAGGGCTTGCATCAGTATTATTAAGTACTTGGTACGTGCTGTTCGCATATTCTACAAACTGAGCAGAAAGGCCATAATTGAACTTCCAGCCATTCGCATTGGTGTTCACATCTAGACGCAATTTGTTTTCTGTCTCACGCGAGGCATAATCAAAGTTAAGTTCAGCCGGGTTTTTCTTTAAATTATCCTCATAGCGCAAGAAATTATTGTCAAACACATTTCGTGAAAGCGCCACGTTGAAATAGCCCTTGTCGAGTAATTTCTTCAATGATACCCCTAAGGTATAATTCCACTGATTAATCAGCGGATTCGAATTATAGATATACAATTTCTCCGGCGTGGCTTTTTTCAACGTGCCAAAAGAGAAGTCATCAATCGCCCCCAAGCCCATCATGGAAAGAGTGGTAGTGGAATTAAGCTGCTTGGTGATTTTGAACTGCGCATCCCAGAAATTGGGACGAATCGGAATATCCAAAGCCTGGAAAAGGAATTGTAAATAAGAGCGACGAACAGAGGCTAGAAAGGTAGTCTTTCCGGATTTGGACAAAGGCCCTTCCGTCGTCAAAGCAAACTCCGTTGCACTCAGGCGGGCATTCCCTTGGAATTTATTCGGATTTCCCGTGCGTTGCTTGAATTGAAAAACAGAACTTAAGGCATTATCATAGCGCGCATCAAAGGCCGATGAACTCAGTTTTACATCTTCAATAAAGGACACATTGAGTAGGCCTTGTGGTCCTCCGCTGCTGCCTTGCGTTTGGAAGTGGTTTAAAACGGGAATTTCAATCCCATCTAGGTAATAGACGTTTTCATTAGGTCCACCTCCGCGGATAATGATGTCATTTCTAAAACCGCCCCCTTGCGGTCCTCCGCCTACGCCTGGTAACGTTTGGACTACTTTGCTAACGTCAAAATTTCCCCCAGGATTACTCTTGATTTCCTCTGAGGTCAAGCGCTGAACACTTAAGGGAGATTCTAAAGTGGCTGCTTTTGCGGTGCGGCGGTTTTGGGAGACCAGCACCTCTGTTAATTCTTGATTAGAGGGCAATAATTCAATGTTTAGGTAGTTTTCGTTACCCGCATTGATGATTACATTAAAGGCAGTATAAGAAGAATAACCCACCGCAGAAAAATGAATATTATAGGTCTTTAGCGCCAAACCAGTGAAACGAAATGTCCCTTTATCATCTGCATTTACCCCTTTAGTAGACCCCTCTAAGGTAACAGAAACCCCTGCAATGGGTTTCTGTGTAAGTTGATCGACAATTTTTCCAGCGATGCGACCGTTGTTTTGGCCCAAAACCGAAAAGGAAAATAACAGTAATAATAGGACATTTTTCATCATAGCCCTATAACTAACAACTAGCTATAAATGTTTCTGGTTAAGAAGGCATTTTTCCATTTGCCTTGTGGATCCATCTTTTTCGCAAGGGCTAGGAAATCTTTGAATTTAGGGTAGCGACTTTGAACTTCTGCAGCGGGCATGGTGAAGATTTTTCCCCAATGTGGCATCGCTCCCAAAGGCCGTAATTTCGCTTCAACCTGAGGAATAACCTGCATCACTTTCTCCACTTCTTGCTTCCAGGTAAAGTGAATGGCGATAACATCCTTTTTATAGGCGGGGCTTAACCACAATTCATCAGCGGCAATGCTGCGCACTTCTGTCACAAACAAAACCGGTGAAACAATAGAATGTAAACTTTCAACAGCCATAATCGCCTTGTAAGCATTTTCACGTGGGACGAAAAACTCCGTCTGCAATTCCGCACCATTACTCGGCGTAAAACCCATCTTAAAGTGAGGTAAACGCTCATACCAAGGCCCCGGAACGCCCATTTGGTCCGTACAATTCACAGGAGAATTCACCTTAATCGGGTGTAAATTAGTGGTCGCAGGTGTCGCCCCATAAAAATTTGTTTTAGGCACTGGAACCCCTACTTTTTTCTTTACCCAGACCTGATTGATGTTCTTATCCAGCCAGTGAGTAAACATACTCACGCTATAACCCGCGGAATAAATCTCATCGAAATGATGCTCCAAAGCACTCATTGGCAAATTTTCATATACTTCTTGCGTAACTTGGAAAGTAGGTTCTATGGCTAAGGCAAGCTTAGTCACAATGCCCAATGCCCCAATATTGACCACCGCACCATAGAATTCTGGATGCGATATATCCCACTGAACCAAGGTTCCATCAGCTTTCATGATTTCAATCGCTCGAACCGCAGAGGAAAGGTTTCCTGTTTTACCGCCTGAACCATGGGTTGCCGTCGCACAAGCTCCTGCTACTGAAATATGAGGCAAAGAAGCCAAATTATGAATCGCATAACCGCGCTGGTCAATGTATAATCCGAGAGTCCCGTATTTAATCCCCCCTTCTACCCAAACCCACATTTTATCCTTATCAATCGACAAGACCTTATTTAACTTCGAGGTAGAAATCAAGGTCTCCGTCGTATCAGCCACGGTATTAAATGAATGCTGGGAGCCCAAGGCTTTCCCTCCTTTTATTTTCAAAACTTCTACACGCAATTCTTCGACGGTTGTAGGATAGACTACATTTTTGGCTGAATAACGTAGATTGCCTGCCCAGTTTGTCAGGCCAGTATCGGGCGTTTTGAATGAACTACTGAAAGATAAAATAGTGGTTCCTAGCGCAAAAAGGCTAGATTTCTGTAAGAATTCTTGACGATTCATCGGGTTTTATAGGTTTAGTTTTTTGAATTTAGCCAAATTAAGGCAAAATCAAAACCTTCTGAGTCACAGAACCTTGTGTCGATTCATATTTCAACAGATAATTCCCTGGTCCGGGTAAAGGCGCCGGAACCCGCAAGGTTTCCCCAGCCTCCACAGGAATCAATGGACCCAATACACGCCCCGAAAGGTCAAACCAATGTAATGTGCCGGAAGATTTTACCCTTACATTGACGAGTGAGGAAGCCGGGTTAGGCCAAACATACAAAGCTTCTGATGGGATTAAAATATCTGAAGTATTTTGAAACAACTGAACTCCTCCAGAAGCCAGCCCTACAATGATGTCGACTTTCCCATCTCGGTTAAAATCAGCGGTAGTGATTTGAGCATTTTGGCCTACCTGAAAAGGTAAACGTTGCATTTCAAGGCCTAAGCCAGACACATAGAGGTAGCCAGAGGGATCTAGCGTGATTTGCTCTGCGTTGCCATCTCCCGTTATATCCGCGTAGGCGATTCCCCTAAAGGTCGTTTCGATTCGCTGGTAGGGTTTGGACAAATCCGACCCATCATACACCCGCGTAGCCCCTAAATAATCTAATACCACCAGTTCAAGTGTGCCGTCCTGATTTACATCATAGAAGCGCGGCGTTTCATGAAGACTCACTACATTCAACGGCTTTTCTTCACCTAGTTGGCCCCCGAAATAGTCCCGAAAATACACCGCTGAATCTTTTGCATAATACAGCAACAAACGGCCATTGACTACTTGCAATTGAATATAGGCAACACCTGTCAAAGGCAGAAAATCACGCGTTTTAAATGCAAGCGTTCCGTTTTGGTTTTCAAATAGCGTGACCGTGCTGCTTCCGATCAGCAAATCCAAGTCGCCATCCCCCTCCACATCAAAGAAAACGGGTGAGGCATGATCTCCCACGTCGATCATTTCTTCTTGGAGGAAGGCTTTCGTTTTTAGCACTAATTGCCCATTTTCAGACCGATAATAAGAGGCTGTTTCCAAAGCTGAATTTACATCAGGCAAGTTAGACGAGGCGAGTAAATCCAATGCCCCATCTCCATCCAAATCAATCGGAGATCCACTCGCTAGCGAGGGAACGGTATGTGGCGTACCGGCAGGGAAATTATAATCCGCATTGCGGAACTTCGGTTTATCGCGCGTGCCCTCATTTTTCATATAGATAAATCCCGAACAGCCCACATGACCAATGATCAAATCTAAAATGCCGTTTTTGTCCGGATCCCATAATGCTAACGTATTACCTGCATGTTGCACTGCGGCGGTGGATTGCATTTGCTTCATCGACTCAGGAACAACATTAAACGAAATGTCTTGGCAGTCATTCAAATAGAAATTCCCCCAATTCATGGACTTCGTCGTATACTTCAGATCCCCTACATTTTCATAATAGGTGATATAGTGTCCCGCTGATTCAAATGCCAAAATATCCAAATCGCCATCCCCATCCACATCTGAGATGGCGGGAATGTCTGACGTGCTTACATAGATATTAATCAGTCCATTAAGACCAGTGGATTTAAGCGTACCAAGCGACTTAGGAAAAGTATTTCCCAGGTTAGGATAAACCTGAATCCCGCCAGGCGTAGATGTGAATAGGTCTTTGTCTCCATCCCCATCATAATCCAATAGATTCATCCAATTTTCGATGAGCGGGAAGCGCTTTTGGTAAGCCGGAGAATACGTAAACCCTCCAGAAGCATTCTTAAGAAAGGTCTTCAAGTGCTGGGCACTTCGGTCAAAAACGACGAGGTCTTCACGCGCGTCGCCATCTAAATCGACAGGGAAAAATTGCACGGAATTGAATCCCCCAGCCCAGGGGTTTTTCAAACCAGAAACGGGGAAGCTACTGGTTTGATCAAAGGAAATCTGCTGCGCTTTCATTTCGAATACACAACAAAACAATAAAAACACCTGCCAGTATTTCCTCATAAAACCAAAGATAACTACAGACCTAGAACAAATAACTGATATGAAAAGAAAATCTATCGATTGCCTGCAGGTCTCCATTTGAAAGGTTTTGAGCTACTGGCTTTGCAAAATTAAGGCCAAGTACAAAATGTTTTGAATAGGTTTCTAGTCCAGCCCCCAGCCAATGGATCCCACCACCTGTATTTGCTATAGTATTCCCTGCGCGTGAATCACGTGAGGCATATTCTATTGTCGAATTTATGTAAGGCATCAAGGTAATTTTGTGTCCTCTCCCATGGGCATAAAATAGCGTCATGGCTAAACTGCTTCGCGCACCAAAATGATACAAATCCGGATTTTCACCCGTGAATCGGTGCTGTGCATCTGTATTAATACCCCAAGCAGCATAACGCACATTATACTGCGCACTTAACATCCAATCTGTACTGCCAGTGCCCAATTGAAAATTAGCATTTGCGACCTGATTTGGATTAAATTCTTCGTATCTAAATTTCCCCAAAGCTGGCTTTAATCCACCCCCTACTAATAATGATTGATTCACCACATGCAAAGTAGAGTCTAACAACGTATTAACTAAGCTGTAATGCACAAACAAGGAGGGGTCTGCCATTCCATTAATTTGGATAGATTGCTCTTGCGCGATTTGCTTTTGGGTGTGAATCGCATAAGGCAAAATCCCCATCACTTGAATCTTATTAATGGGATAAAAACGGCCCCAAACTTCCGTCGTTTGAAAGGATTCTTCCGTTTTTAATACGTTACTCGCTATATGTGAGCTAAAGTTTTGGTACCGATAACGCACACCCATAAATCCACGGTTTGAAGCCGGCATTAAACCTAAAAAGGCATTACTATTTGCACAACCGCAAAGATCACATCCGACTGATGGGTACGCAAACAATAGAAAAATGAGTAGTTTTTTCATCTTAGTTTCCTGCAAATTTGGGATTAGTTAAAAACTCCCTGTCTGTCAAAGTCTTTAAAAAAGAAATAATGTTTGCTTGCTCCTCTGGAGTTAATGGAATTCCATTTTTTAGTGATGCATCTACATTCGTTGTTTGCTGAACGTTAGAAGCATAGTGATGAAGTACTTCCTCTAAGGTATAAAAACGACCATCATGCATATAGGGCGCTGTCATCTCTACATTTCGCAAACTAGGCACCTTAAACTTAAATCGATCTTCTACCCGTTCTGTAATTCGAAAACGGCCTTCATCTTTTGATCCCTGAATGTTTAGTCCATTGTTTCGGTAACTTTGGTCTGTAAAAAGATTCCCCGCATGGCAGGAACTGCATTTTTGTTGAAATAACCTCAATCCTTCTAATTCCTCAAAACTTAAAATAACGCCCTCTTTCCGCACGTATTTATCATAGCGAGAATTCGCAGAAACTAACGAAAGCATAAATTGGGATAGTGCCTTTAAGAATTTCTGAGAGGTTATTTCCGTAGACCCATACGCTTTAGCAAATAAGGCAGGATACTTTTGAGTTGACTTCAGCTTCTTTAAAACATGGTCCAAATTCTCATCCATTTCCAACGGATTTTCGATGGGGGCGACGGAAAACAAGTCCAAATCGCCCACACCGCCATCCCAGAAAAACTCCTTTTGCCAAGCCATATTTTGCACTGCAGGCGCATTTCTTGTACCTACTCGATTATCCACCCCATGACTTAGATCATGTCCATGATGCGTGAAGGCATAAATTTGGTTATGGCATTCTGAACACGAGATGGTATTATCCCGCGATAACAAAGGATCATTAAATAAAGCTTTCCCTAGTTCAAAGCCCTCCTCCGTCACAGGATTAGACGCTAGTGCATAGGCAGGGGCAGGAAAATTAGTAGGCTGCTTGAATAAAGGTTCCCTCACAACAGGGTCAGGATCCTTCTCTGGAGATGTGCAAGCCATCAACCAAAAAGACAAAAGAAGAATTTTCCGCATCTTAATGGATATGATCTACACTAAATGCTTTAGCATAATTGTTTGCAATAGGACCTGCAGCCGTCGGTGACATGACTACCGCACCACTTGCAATTTTTAAAGGGGATACTCCTGAGAAGACCTTAGAAATATCAGCAATTAAATGGATGGTGGGAGATTTGCTTTTACGTACGGAAGCTACACTGGGTAAGGATACCGTAACCGTGCGCAAATTATTTGCTGTTGCAGCTGTTCTTCCACCAAAGCCGCCTACGTGGTATTGGTATTTAGTCAATCCTGCCGTATTTATAGGTGCAGCAGAAGAAATTCCTTCCATTTTAAAGAAAATATAACCTGAATTCCAAGACCAATACATATTATCTGAACCATAGGAGGCAACATCCAATACCCCTATTCGCTGATCAATAGCAGAAATACTTTTTATACTATCTACCCCGATTGTAAATGTCATCTCGGTGTAATCAGCTGCTGGCACATCCTTTAAAACAGGCATCAAAGAGCCCTTGTCCGCCTGACGTACAAGGAAATATTGATCAGGCATTTTCACAACCGTACCGTCTGTCTTTTTAAGAGCTACATTAGAAATAAAATAATTCAGCGTTGTAATGGTGAAATCTTCTCCAGAAGAATTGGTGTATTTTGTGTCATTTAAGACCAAAGTCTGTGCAGCTACTCGATTATCAAACTCAAGGGTTACGATGTTTTTATCATTTGGATTAATGGGTTCCAAACTTTCTGAACTGCATGCCGCTGTCAATAACAACATGCCTATAAATAGTTGTTTCATCTATAATTAATTAAAATGAGAAATACCCGCGACGTTCTGCCGCAGGGAAAAAACAAGAAAATTAATTAGACCTGTGGTGGGTGAAAAAAGCCATTAGCGGCTGCGTTAGGGAAGAATTCCGAAACGGTAAAATGATTTTCAACGACAATTGCCGGTATGAATTGGGCTGTAAATACGGGTTGAATGGATTGAAAGCTTAAAACTACCTCGGGCATTTTTTCCAAACGCTCTGAATTCGATTTTTGCTCTTTTTCTTCAGCTGCTTTCAATTTTTTCGCCAAATAACATTGGCCATTACAGTTCAACATCGGTTTGTCGCGGTTTACGCATAGGTTCTCCGCAATATAATCACGGTTAATACGGTAGTAAGCGACAGCGCCCCACTGGTTCATCAGTGGAATCTGCATAGCTAAGAACAATATCAGTGCGATTAAGCGTTTCACGACGTAAAGGTAAGACAGAAATCGCGAAATAATTACTAATTTACAGGGAAATAATACGAAAAAACAGGGCCAAATTAACATGAAAAAATTCCTTCTATTATTGCTTATCTCCTTTTCACTAACCGCTCAGCAACGCCAAAAAGTCATTTTCGATTGTGACCTGGGTGACGACATTGATGATGCTTATGCCTTGGGTTATTTGTTGACGCTACAGGATCGATATGAGATTTTAGGTATCACGACCTGCTATGGCCGAACCGAGGATCGTGCCCTATTAGCTCAAAAGTTTCTGGCTGTTATAGGCGAAACGCATATTCCTGTCTATGTGGGGAAAAACACCTCTACCAGTTCGGAACGAGCGAATTGGTATGCAGATCAGTTTTATTGGGCCAAAGGCTTTAAGCCCAAAGAGCGCCCCGAATTTAGTAACCAATACCGGCAAGCCATTGGATTAGCCCCATTAAAAACCAAGGCCCCAGACGCGACTGATTTCATTCGATCACAGTTGAAAAAATACCCAGGAGAAGTTATTATTTTCTCGGTAGGGCCCGTGACTAATTTGGCCCCTATTGGAGTCGAATTACAGAAAGCCAAGGCCATCTATGCGATGTTTGGCTCCTTCAGAATAGGATATGATGGTAGTTCAAAAGTTGATGCTGAATGGAATGTAACCTGTGATATTCCAGCGGCGAAAGCATTCGTTCAATCTGGCGCAAACATTATTTATGCTGGGCTAGACGTGACCGCGATGGTCAAGTTGTCTGCCGAAAATCGATTGAAATTATTAATGCGCCAATCCCCCCTCACCAGCGCCATGCAAGGCTTGTATGTCTTGTGGGGGCAAGAAACACCCACCCTTTTTGACCCCGTAGCTATCGGAATGGAGACAAACCCTGAGCTATTCACAACAGAAAAAGTACATGTCTACGTGGACGACAAAGGTTTTACGAGGATTGATCCCGGCAAACCAGCAAACGCAACGATAGGGGCATCGATTAAAAGCGCTGACTTCCTTCAACAACTGATGCATCAGTATATTTATCAGAATCTGAATTAATGAAAAAATCCCCAGCGAGAGTCTCGCTGGGGATCAAACATTCAATTAAACTAATTTACTTTATATAATACCTCTTTTGTCCACTGGTCGTTATAACATACATGTTAACGGCAGCACCTGGACTAATAGAAAATGATGTTACGCCACCGTTTCCACTGCTACTTGTATAATATTTAGTAGAAGTTAACACATTGGATGTCCAAGTACCATTGCTATAATTACAAACTGTTAACGTAAATCCATCTGGTAAATCTTCTGGAAAATTAGGCATACTTGTATGCTGAGTTGCGATTATATATCCAGAATATAGGTACAAATTAGCTGCAGAAATAAAGGGCCAATCATCATATGTTTTAGTTGTTACCGACTGCCAAGAAGCTACACCATTCGAATTAGCCGTCAATACTTGCCCTGCTGTACCATTCGTATTGGGATAAGTAATTGTACCAGCTGTTAATGTTCCGCTCGTTTTCACATTTGTGACGGAGGCATTTCCTAACTGAATACTATTGCTAGCTGTAACTTGAGCTCCATATCCAATAGCTGTGGCGTTATTTAAAGTCGCAGCATTTACATCGGCATCCGTTCCTACGATCGTATTTTGGCTTCCTGATGTAATCGTTTGACCTGAGCGCTTACCCACGCCCACATTATTATTGCCCGTTACGTTTATCAAGGATTGATTTCCAATGGATGTGTTTTGATTACCTGTTAATAAATTTAACATCGATTCAGCACCCACGGAGGTGTTCCCTGATCCGGTTGTTAAACTGGGCATATTCCGATAACCTATACTCGTAATATTATCCCAATAGGTTCCCGTATAATTGGCTAAGGCAAATGCTCCAACAGCCGTATTTCGTTTCCCATTTACATTTGACACTCCCATTGCACCTGGACCTATGGCAACACTTTCGTCATTATTACCATTTCCTCTACCAATAGATACGCCATTTACCGTTATGTTAGAACTAAAAGTCTTAGTCCCAGCAATGGTTTGTGAGCTGCTTAAGTCCACAAAGTTTTTAGTGCTTGAACCCGTTCCTCCACTCGCAACAGGAATCACACCGGTAATTTTAGCACCTGATACGGAAGTAATTTTGGAATCAGTAACAGCACCATCAGCAATTTTAGCAGTAGTAATTGAATTATCTGCCACGCCTGACGAAGCGACTGCTACTGCTACCGCCGCATCTGCATAGGCTGTCGTTGCAATCTGGTTTGAATTTGTATTAGGACTAGCTGTAGGTGCCGTAGGAACGCCCGTTAGATTTGCAGAATTGATAGGAGCATAACTATTCAAGTCCGTTAATGCCGCCTTTGTCGCTAACATTGTCGTATCTGCCGTAATTTTCATGTGCGCTTCTAATGCGGAAACCGTTGCTTTTAATGCCAAAGCCGCATTCACATCCGCCACATTTGCCTTCAAATCCAAAGCTGCTTTGGTAGCTGTTGAAATCGGTTTATCTGCATCAGCCGTGTTGTCCACGTTGCCCAATCCTAGATTGGCACGTGCACCTACAGCTGTAGTTGCTCCCGTACCTCCACCGGCAATCTCTAAAGTGCTTCCTAATTTACCCGCAGTCTCTGCAAAGAGAGCATAAGGTGTGTAAGATAATTTTTGGTCTGAAATTTTTGTATAAGAAACCCCATTATTGAAACTCACAAACACTTGCAAAGATTTCTGTGTTGCATCCCAGGTCATGGCATTGAATGCCGTACTTGACACCGAACCGATGGTCAAATTAACTAAACCATAAGCATCCGTTTTAGTTTGCTGCACTTCTTCGAATTGAATCGATGTGCCAGAAATGATGGCGAATTTCACCCACACATTTCCATTCACCAGTGGTTGACCACTAATGTCTGAACCTGGCAATTCAATAGAGGCAGGGTCTAAAATGACCGCTTGATAGGAGATTCCTTTTTGGGCTTTTGCCACAACGGAAATAAATAAGAAAATTAAAAATAAAAGTTTTTTCATGCTAATAGAACAAATAAATGAAGAATTATTTCGTGGCTATTTTGAGGCCAAAACTAAAGGTGGATGGAATGAAGTTCAGCGTAGAAGTGCCAAAAGTGTTCGTATCCAAATGTTGAAAACTAGAATAAACAGCGATTTGATTGTTTACCTGTTTCGTGATAGAGAGTGTAAACCCGACTGCCAACTTAAGACCACTAAATTGATTATCTCCCGAAAGATCTACATAGTGGTTTTGCAAAAATTGAGTCCCATTGGTGAGAATTTGGGCCGCAGCTGAAGCTTTGGCAGCCACCGTCAATCCATGAAGGCCAGTGTAAGAAGGCCCAATACCTCCTGTCAAACCCATAAAATCTGCCTGATAGGAAAAGGGGATATTTTGCACATCGCCCACATTGTTGTACTGATTATAGGCAAAACCTAAATCATACACAAAGCTCTTAGAAAGCTTATTCTCTCTAGACAAGGCTAAATGTAAACCGGAACTGGATTTTAGAAAATCCGGATTATTACCAGCAGAATTGGTAAATACGTAACGTGTAAGGTTATTGCCAGCTTCTATATTCCATGTTTGAGCATGTAAAGCCGTCACGAAGAACAAGGCAAAAAGTAAGGTAATGATTGATCTCATAGAACAGTATTAATTCTTTTATGAGATCAATATTAGTTCAAAGGATTTCGGAAAGGAATTTTTAGAACCTCAGCCTTGTTTCGATTCGCCCAATTGAATCAAATTATCAAGAAAGCTTCTTTAAAAACTGGGAAGGAGATTCTCCCATTTGTGTTTTAAACGCTTGTATAAAATTAGAACGGGATTTATATCCACAAGTTTTCCCTACGCTTTCTAAGGTATTTGTCTCCGCTTCTCCTGCCTTTAGCAGCATCACTGCCTCTTCGATACGTAGCTGATTTTTCCACTTCAAAAAAGTCGTGCCTAAATGGTTATTAAAATAATACGTTAACACATGTTCTGGAGTGACAATGTCCTTCACTAAATCCGACATAGCGTAACCAGGCAATAAATATCTTTTCTCCTTAATATAATCCTGAATACGTGTATGAACCTGCATTAAACGCTCTTTCGACAATTCTGGGGTCTTTGCAATGGTCGCAATTTCTTCATTTAATTTAATCACATCGGCGAATGAATTCCCCGCATTGAACTGAAGACCATAGAGGACTTTGGGAAAGAAGTAAATCGAGATGGTTAAAGCGGACATCAATAGGGTAGCAACGGTTCTTCCACGACCTTGTTCATCCATCGTAAGTACAAAATCATGGTTCCATAAGGAATAAATGCTAAAAATGATTAAGGACAAATTAAAAATTGCCCCCAGCCCTAAACAAACACAAAGCCAAGTTCTAAGCGTCTGATTCGATTTCAACTCCCCCTTTATTATTGATTTTAGGACAAGCTTAGCAGATTGCAAAATATAGAGCAAAGAAAGCACTGAGCGCATGATAAAATAAAACGCAAAGGGGAAAATGGGAAAATAGACCTGATAAATGGCATTGAAATGCTGATGCAATTGTTCAGCAAACTTCAATTTATAGTCCCAGGAGTGTAACGAAAAAGGCAAAACATTAATACAAACGATCAAAAAAGGCAAGAAATGGACAAAATCCCACCCTTTGATTTTACTGTTTTCAGTCAATACAGCCCGCACATAGAAATACAAAAATGGCGTATTTAAAAGATAGAAAGGTAAATAATGAATTAAGAAAATAGCTCGAAGTGTATCCGAATCTGACACAACAGTCGCCCAGTGGGAAATACCAAAAAGACTATTGAGAAAAAAATGGTAAGCCAAATAGCGATTCGCAGGATTTACTCTGTCCGCAAATTTTAATAGCAAAATTGCTCCTAAGAAACCTAAAAGACAAATAGCCGGAATCACGTAATTATTAATTAGAACAGTTATTAAGAGGTAAGATACACAAAATTTTGAAATAAAATATCCGTTTTGCACCTAGTCAAGCATTCGATAAAAACAAAAAAGCCTTCCCAAAGGAAGGCTTTTTTAGACGCTTGAATTGTACTTGGGATGGGAATCGAACCCACACGAGCGTTACGGCTC
>ERZ650308.849-NODE-849-length-16418-cov-4.307645_pt1 | contig 16418 bp, 15 predicted proteins | sample MGYA00376244_ERZ650308 | MGnify/ENA primary metagenome ERZ650308 (study PRJEB26733, sample SAMN07839295) | wastewater metagenome | biome: small river; feature: stream; material: water | place: USA: North Carolina | collected 2016-04-26 ... | reverse complement strand
TGATGGTGCGTAGTAAGCAGAACCTGTCTTCAGAAGTGCAACTACTTCTGCTCCACCATTACGGGTGCGATCAACAAGATCTGCGATCTCTTCCTGTGAAAGAAGATCGCTGAGTGGCTTGCCATCAACTGTGCAACGACTTGGAACTGGAACCATTGTGTCTCCGTGTGAACCAAGAGTCAGAGTCTTCACTGATGCAACCTTCACGCCAAGTTTTTCAGCAACAAAGTTTGTAAAGCGTGCAGTGTCCAACATTCCTGCCTGACCCATTACACGATTCTTTGGAAAGTTAGTTGCAATCTGTGCAAGCGCTGTCATTTCATCAAGCGGATTCGAAACCACGATGATTACAGCGTTTGGAGAATGCTTTGCAATATTTTCTGCAACACCACGAACGATTCCAGCATTTACGCCGATCAAGTCCATGCGACTCATTCCAGGCTTACGTGGAAGTCCAGCTGTAATTACAACTACATCTGAGTTTGCTGTTGCTTCATAGCCAGCACCTTCAGCGGTTGTTGTTGCGCCGATGATCTTTGTTTCAAATCCCTCAATTGAGCGAGATTGGTTCATATCTAAAGCCAAACCTTCTGGCTTTCCTTCAACAATATCTGTCAAAACTACGGTGTCGAAAACATCGTATTCAGCTAAGCGAAGAGCTGTCGTTGAACCGTAGAAACCTGCACCAACTACTGTGACTTTGCCACCCATAGTGACTCCATTCATGCGTATTTGCGAATAGGTGAACTCTATCGCCCGCGAGGAAGTGCAATCGCCAGCGTAAAAAGGGCTACAGCGATAAGGAGCGGTAGATAAAACTGAATGCTGCGGAAATTACGAGATTTAAGAGCGACCCCAGCGGTACCCACGGCGATAAAAAGTGATCCACCTCGCACTACTCCGGAGGCCCCTAAAACCACCCCGATCAGCACCGCTGCATAGCTAGCCATTGAAAGCAGGCGATTATTTAGCTGCATGCATCAACCACATTTGTTAGCAACATTGCACGAGTCATTGGTCCAACGCCACCTGGCATTGGTGCCACATATGAAGCCTTTTCAAATACGCCAGGGCAAACATCTCCCATTAATCCATCAGGGGTGCGAGAGATTCCAACATCGATTACGACAGCACCCTCTTTAATCATTTCTGCCTTTAAGAAATGTGCCTGACCGATTGCAGCGACAACGATATCTGCGCGCTTTGTGTGAGCAACTAAATCTTTTGTGCCGGTGTGAGTAAGCGTCACAGTTGCATTCTCTTGTTTACGAGTCAGAAGCAATCCGAGTGGACGACCTACTGTAAGTCCACGGCCGATAACAACAACTTCTGCACCGTTGAGTGGAACTTTGTAATGGTTGAGAAGTTCAACGATTCCTCGTGGTGTACATGGAAGTGGTGCGTCATATCCTGCGACTAAACGACCAAGGTTCATTGGATGCAATCCATCGGCATCCTTTGCTGGATCAATCGCCTCAAGAATAACCTGCGTATCAATTCCTCGTGGAAGGGGCAGCTGCACAATATAACCAGTGCACTCTTTCGCGTTATTAAGATCTCTAATTGCCGCAAGGACATCTGCTTGCGACGCATCTGCTGGCAGATCAACTCGGATTGAATTGATTCCAACTTCTTGACAATCACGATGCTTGCCGCCGACATAGGAGTGCGAACCTGGATCATCGCCAACAAGAACTGTGCCTAGTCCTGGCGTGATTCCCTTTGCCTTCAAAGCGGCAGTTCGAACTGCAAGCTCTTGCTTAATGGATGCCGCAAGAGCCTTGCCATCGAGAATCTGTGCTGTCATATGCCAACCTTATCTTTCTTATCTTCAATACTTATTAATGGGGATTAATTACGCGTGTGAGAAGTGGCGAGTACCGGTGAAGAACATGGCGATTCCGGCCTTCTCTGCAGCGGCAATTACCTCTTCGTCGCGAACTGAGCCACCAGGCTGCACAATCGCTGCAACACCCGCATTGGTCAAAATTTCCAAGCCGTCAGCGAATGGGAAGAAGGCATCTGAAGCCATTACCGCACCGTTCAAATCAAATCCAAATTCTTTTGCTTTATCGATTGCTTGCTTTAAAGCATCAACGCGTGAAGTTTGGCCTACTCCTGAGGCTAATAATTGTCCATCATTTGCTAAAATGATCGTATTCGACTTCGTATGCTTACAGATTTTTAAAGCAAAGGCTAAAGCACGCTTCTGCTCGTCTGTAGGAACGCGTTTGGTAACCGTTTTGAAATCTTCCACACCCTCCATCACTAAGTCCTTATCTTGCTCTAAAACACCATTCAAAAGCGTCTTGAACATCACCTTAGGGAATTCCACATGATTACGCTTTAATAAAATGCGGTTTTTCTTCGTCTTCAAGATCTCCAAAGCCTCTTCCGTAAAGTCTGGTGCAATCAAAATCTCACAGAACAATGGATTAATGGATGCTGCCGCCGCTTTATCCACTGTATTATTCGTCGCTAAAACTCCACCAAAAGCCGAAATAGGATCACAAGAAAGCGCCTTATCATACGCCTCTTTTACCGTCGAACCAGTCGCTACTCCACACGCATTCATGTGCTTAATGATCACGAATGCCGTTTCTTTAAATTCATCTAATAAGGAAAGACAAGCGTCCACATCCACTAAATTATTGTAAGACAACTCCTTACCATGTAATTTATCAAATAAGGCGGCTAAATCCCCATAGAATTTACCTTGTTGGTGAGGATTCTCACCGTAACGTAATGCGTGTGCAGGAAGGGTCGTATAATTAGCCAAATCAGCCGATTGCCCAGCGAAATAACGCTGAATCGCTCCATCGTAGTGCGATGAAACCTGGAAAGCTTTACCTGCAAAGCGTCTCCGCTCTTCAAGAGTTGTCGAAGCAGAGCCGTGTACCGCGAAAATCGCAGACACCTCAGCGTATTGCTCGCGAGAAGAAACGATTAAAACGTCGTTAAAATTCTTCGCTCCACCGCGGATTAAGGAAATACCACCAATGTCAATTTTTTCAATAATATCCTCATCAGAGGCACCAGATGCCACCGTTTCTTCAAATGGATACAAATCCACCATCACTAAATCCAAAGCAGGAATATCGTATTGTTTAGCCACCTCTACATCAGATGCTAAATCACGACGGTGCAAGATGCCACCAAAAACCTTCGGGTGTAAAGTCTTCACACGACCTCCAAAAATAGAGGGATAACCTGTTAAGTCTTCTACAGCAATCACAGGAACACCTAATTCTTCAATGAAAGACTGGGTCCCTCCGGTAGAATAAAGTGTTACTCCGTTTTTATGAAGTTCTTGAATAATGGGCGCTAAACCGTCCTTGTAATATACCGAAATTAAGGCTGATTGAATTTTCTTTACTGACATGGGGCTTGATAAAAAATGAAGCCTCAAAGGTACGAAATTCAGTCCAAAATTCGTCTATTTTTTAGCCATTTTTTGGTAGCGTAACAAGCCCTCTAAATAATAATAATCTGCATAGATTAAAGGAACATCAATCTCTGAATTGAGCGATTTTGCTCCCACGCAATGCTTGATCAAAAAGTGGTTATTCTCCCCTAATGCCGCACGGTAAGCCGGCGATGAAAGTGAGCTTAACATTTTCACTGCATCTGCATAGTAACGCTTCCCTTTTTCACCAGAATAGGTACTTAATTCTAGTAAAGCAGAAGCAGCTATCGCACCCGCTGAGGCATCGCGTTCCTCTGTCGGAATGTTAGGTGCATAGAAATCCCAATACGGAATCTTATCTGAAGGTAGATTAGGATGGTTGATATAAAAATCAGCGATTTTTTGAGCGAAATCGAGGTATTTTTTGTCTTTTGTGTTGCGGTACATTTCCACATAGCCGTACATTGCCCATGCATGTCCGCGTGTCCAGCAGGACTCATCTTGGTAGCCTTGGTGTTGTTTTTTGGCTAAAACCTTGCCATCCACATCATAGCAAATCACATGGTAACTCGAATAATCTGGTCTAAAATGATTCTTCATCGTATTATCCGCATGCGTGATGGCAATCTCTCTGTAACGCGGATCCCCAGTCTCTCTGGAAGCCCAGAACAACAATTCCAAATTCATCATATTATCAATGATAACAGGATATTGATAGCCCCCTTTAAAGCTATTCCATGACTTAATTAAGCCTATTTTGGGGTCAAAACGGGTAGCTAATGACTTAGCAGATTGAATTAATACCTTTTTGTATTCTGGATCTTTCGTTAGACGTAAACCATTCCCAAAAGAGTCATACATCATGAACCCTAAATCGTGCGTTCCCGTATTAAATTGTTCTTTTTTCACTGCAGCTGTCCACAAACGAGCGGCAGATTCCCATTTTGGATCCTTCGTTTTCTCAAATAAATACCAAAGACCTCCAGGAAAAAAACCCGAACACCACCAGCTTGACTTCATATTCCGATACGTTCCATCCTGTTTTGCCGAATGCACCGTAGTACTTGTATCTGCCTGCGCAGCTAACATCAATTGATATTGCTGTCCAGCTAAGGCAAATTGCTTGTCCACGTCTATTTTTTGTGCCAAAAGAGAGGTGGAAATGAAAGCGAGTAGTAGGGTAAGTTTTTTCATTTTTTCAAAGTTCAAAGACCAAAGTTCAAAGTTCAAATGTTAACTATCAAAGAGCAAAGTCAAAAGATCAAATAGAAAAATTCTGAACTTTGAACTTTGCTATTTGGTCTTTGCTATTTGCTACCGTCCCATCCAGCCGCCATCAACGGTCAAGATCGTTCCGTGTACATAATTAGAGGCTGCAGAAGCCAAGAAAACAACCGGACCTTTAAAGTCCTCTGGTTCTCCCCAGCGTCCTGCAGGAATTCGGCTTAAAATGGAATGACTACGCTCCTTGTCCTCGCGCAAAGCGGTGGTATTATCGGTGGAAATATATCCCGGGGCAATCGCATTCACATTCACACCTTTCCCAGCCCATTCATTGGCTAAGGCCATCGTTAAACGCGCGATCCCTCCTTTACTAGCGGCATAACCCGGCACGTTAATACCGCCTTGAAAGCTCAACAAGGAAGCTGTAAAGATGATTTTACCACTTCCATGAGCAATCATCCTGGCACCTATTTCACGACTCAAAATAAATTGAGATGAAAGATTCACTTCTAACACCTCATCCCAAAACTCATCGGAATGCTCCGCAGCCGGATCACGCAAAATGGTTCCGGCATTATTCACTAAAATATCAATGCGAGGGTAATCTGACTTTAACTGCTGAATGAATGCATAAAGAGAGTCACGGTTTGAAAAGTCTGCCTGATAAGCTTTGAATTTTCTGCCCAAAGCCTCCACTGATTTTGACACTTCAGAACCGCTTAATTCCAAATTGGCTGACACCCCAATGATCTCTGCCCCTGCCTCCGCTAAACCTAGCGCCATAGCCATTCCTATCCCTCGCTTACAGCCTGTGACGAGCGCTATTTTCCCTGTTAAATCAAACGTATTTTTCATATTTATTTCAAATGTACGGCAGAATCATTGATTTGGTAGTTATGATGCTTCACTAAATCCATCATCGCTGCACCCGCTAATAAAACCGGCCCATAACCGTGTGCTGCAAAAGGAGAAATAGGTCTGTAATAGTAAAATGCAGGATCCCAAGCTAAACCAGTCCCCACGCAAGTGCCTTCCACTTGACCTTTTTCATTTACTTTAGTATTTACCGCATTCCAGCCTAAAGTCGCAGAGGGACCATAGGTCTTAGGATCTAACCAGCCTTTATTGATCCCTTTGGCCATCACATAAGTGTAGATTGCGGTAGCGGAAGTCTCTAAATAAGAATCGTTTTTATCGAGTAATTGATGCCAAAATCCAGTCCCATCCTGCAATGCCATCAGACCTTTCAAGTGATTTTTTAATTGTGCCAAAATCGCTGGACGCGCCGGGTGATTTGCCGGTAGGTATTCTAACAATTCACAGGTCGTTAACAAAGCCCAGCCATTTGCGCGCCCCCAGTGAAATTCTGGATGCTCCGTGGCGTCTACTAAATAGCCGTGCATAAAGATATTTAAGTTCGGATTGAACATCCGTTTGCGATACGCATCGAATTGAAAAACAGCCTCCTCGTATTCACCTAACTGCAATAAAGCTGGAATAGCCATATAGACATCATCAAGCCACATCGTATGGTGTAAGGGACGAATTCGAACCAAAGTCCGATCCGGCAAGCGATGCTCTTCCTTTAAAATAAAATCTGACGCACGTTTCGTAATGTAGGACATATCTGTGGTAAAGCCTGCTTTTTTGGCTTTAATCACAGCCATCCCCATGGCACCAATGTCGTCTAATGCACGTGGATGAACCAATCCCTTCAGCACATGGGATTGCTCTGCCGGAATTTTAATTGCCTCTGGAACACCTGAATTAATCAAATTCAAGCGATTAAATACATAATTCTTGTATTTTACATCACCTGTCACTTCTGTCAATGCCAGCATACCCGAATAAGTCACTCCCCATTCGTACGAAATAGGGCGAAAATCTCCCTTACTAAAAATAGCATTCGCCTGATAGGTCTTCACCTCCGCCCCAGTAGTCTTATCAACAAAATGAGTGGGAGTCGCCGTTTCTAAATAATCGAAAACGCGATCAATGGTTTTTTGAATGGAAGAGGCGGAAGGTGCGCCATATGGCGTGGGATAATCCGGTTGTAATGCATGCAAGGGCGCCGTGGCATCAGAAGCGGAAGTAATGTTTTTTTGGCCAAAAACAGTGGCAGAAATCAATAGTAATAAAAAAATATAACGCATAAAAAAGGGGTTCTCTCTATTAAAGCAGAGAGAACCCCAGAATTACTAATTTGAAATTTATTTTTTCATTTCTATACCCGAAATCTGCACCACAATTTGTTGCTCTGCAGCTTTCGGATTCACTGCTACAAAATACACATCATGTGCACCTGTGCTCGCTTGAATCGCTACCTTTTGTGAAGAAGGTGGACGCATGCGTGGTGGCGCTTGAGCTACTGCTGGAGCCGCCGCTGGCGCAGCGGCAGTAGCCGTTGTTGCAGCTGGCGCTGGCGTTGCCGTTCCTGTTCCAAGTGGTGCGCCTTTACCTGGCGCAGCGGCAGGTGCTGGTGCACCAAAACCACCTTGCGACACTTCGATTGGGGCAGTTTGGCCAATTAATGTACCCGTAGGAGAATCCAAACGAATTTCAATCACCCCACCCGCAGCATTCGTTCTAGCTTGAGCAGAGGCAGCAATTTCGATCGTAGAAATGCCCGTCAAATCAAGGTCTTTGTAACCCAAATACGGGTTTTGACCCACCATGTTCGTCGAACGACCTGGCGTAATTAATTGCAATATACCTTTCGATACATCCGCTTTCTCTACGTTCAACGCTGGATGACGCAAGAACATCCATTTCTCAGATTGAACCGGAGCCATTTTCTTGTTTCCACGATCTAAATAGGTCGCACGAACAACAAACACCCCTTTAGTTCCTGCTTGATCCGCCGGCTTTTTCAATCCTAAAGTACCTGCTAATGAAATGGCATTGCTTGCTTTGGCATCTCCTAAGCTTAGGATATAGTTAACCATTGCTTTCGCATCTGCTTTCGAAATACTTGGGTGAGCAGACATCGCGTGCTCTCCCCAAACTCCCATTCCACCTGCAATCACCTTGTCTGAAAGTTTCTCCACCATATCTTGTCCTTTGTACTTCTCAGCCACTTCTTTGTAAGAAGGTCCTACCGAGCGTACAGACATTTGGTGACATGATTTACAATCACTTGCATTAATCAATCGAAGACCCGCAGAAGCAAATAAATCACTGTCCGCTTTGCGGTGCGATTGCGCCATCTCGATAGGATCATAACCAGAAGCTACGTAATCTACCGTTGCAGCTACTGATTCTGGATAAATCCCCATTCCTAAAGAACCATCCTCTTTGTCCTTCACTTTTACTTGGTATTTCAAAGGTTGACCTTCAAAATAGAACGATTTATTTCCTTCCACCTCGATATCAACGAAAGGAGCCTCATTACCAACTAAGATATCCAAAGAGGCTGTATTCGACAATCCCTTTGGATCTGCCGCTTTCAAAGTAACCACATAGTTACCCGCATCCTTTAATTGCAAGGTTGGGTTAGCACCCGATAAATTCTTCACGAATTTACCTGCCTTCTTCACTGTCCAAGTATAAGTCAATTTATCTCCATCAAAATCCTTCGTTCCTTCGGCAGATAATGTCGTCGTAAATGGTGCAGCGCCTGCTTTCTTAGCAGATGAAGCTTCTACATAAGGCTTACGGTTTCCTCCTTGGTATTCGATTTTCACTAAACGTGCATTATCATTCCCACGGAACCAAGCTGAACCATATTCTAATACATATAAATCTCCTTCAGGACTGAAATCCATATCAATTGCAGAACCAAAAGTCGTCGAAGGCATAAAGCGCTCCATCGACTTGTAATTTCCATTTTCGTCCATCGTCACAGCCATAATCCAGCCACGCATAAACTCCACAATTAACCATTTCCCTTCATAATACGCAGGGAAAGCACGTTTTGCTAATGGAAAATCCGAACGGTGAAATACAGGACCACCTGTAGCTGAACGACCAGATGAACCTACTAATGGGAACTCATCCGATGTTCCATAGGGATACCAAATCATTGCCTTCGTAGCTGGAGGTAATTCACGTAAACCTGTATTGTTAGGTGAATCGTTAATAGGAGCCGCTGGGTTGAACTTAGGCCCAATTGCTAAGGTCTCAAAATTCACATCCGCATAAGCCTGATTATTTCCGATAAAATAAGGCCAGCCATAATAACCTGGACCTTTGGCCTGATTAAATTCATCATAACCACGCGGACCTTTCTCAGAATCCACAGAGGCATCCGGACCTACTTCACCCCAGTACAAATAACCTGTTTTCGAATCAATACTAGGTCTCCAAGGATTACGGTGACCCATCGTATAAATTTCAGGCTTCGTCTTAGGCGTACCCGGTGCAAATAAATTGCCTTTCGGAATCGTATACGTACCATTCGCTTCTGGGTGAATGCGTAAAATCTTTCCGCGCAAATCATTTGTATTCGATGCACCACGTTGATCATCCCAATATGCTTGTCCTGGGCGCTCATCAATAGGCGCATAACCATCAGAATTACTATTACTAGTATTATTTCCTACGGTTAAAAACAAGTTTCCTGATTTATCAAAAACCATTCCACCGCCTGTATGGCAACACTCTTCCCGTTGTGTAGGAACTTCCAAAAGCACTTTTTGTTGTTCCACTAATAGCTCATCACCACGTAATTCCATACGCGCTAAAACATGTTTCGTCTCCGTTGGATGCGCATAATACAGGTACAACCAGTGGTTTTTGCTAAAGTTAGGGTCCAAAACAATTCCCATCAAACCTTCCTCAGCCACACGCTCTTGACCTAGACGGTTCTTGTATTTCGTATTCACATTTATATGTGCGATCACTTTCGTCTCCTTAGTCTTCGTGTCATACGATTTCACATCCCCTTTGCGCTCAACAAAAAGAATACGACCGTCTGGCAAAAAGGTAAACTCCATCGGTTCATCCAATTTGTCCACTAAGACTGATTTCACAAAACGATTTTCATCGGGGGCCTGCGCAAGCGAAGAAAGCACAGGAAAAGCCATCAAAATGGCAATAGAAATTTTCTTAATCATTAGGTTTAATTTATTATTCTACAAAAATGATACAATAATTGGATTTTAAAAATTTTAGCAACAAAATTGAGACGAAAAGGCAGTATTCTGTAGACAGTAGTCCGGAGTCAGAGGGAATTAGTCCGAAGTGAAAATTGACCATTCACCATTTACCATTTACCATTTACCATTCTCTGAGTATCTTTGAATTTATGAAAAAGCTATTCTACCTCACTCTTTTCCTACCTACTCTCCTATTTGCTCAAACAAATAAAGATCAAACCGATATCAAATCTGTCCTGCAAAATCAGATTACTTTATGGAACAAAGGCGACATTGAGGGATTCATGGAGTATTATGAGAAATCCCCCCACCTAAAATTCATTGGAAAATCGGGTGTCGTTTCTGGCTGGGATGCAACCTTGCAACGATATTTAAAATCCTACCCTAATCGCGAGACGATGGGAACCTTGGATTTTGATATCCAAGAAGTAGATGTAACAGCCGGCAAAACGGCTTGGATTTTAGGCCGCTGGCATTTAACAAGACCTAATCTAGGAGACGTAGGAGGCTATTTTACATTATTGATGAAGAAGGTGAAGGGGAAGTGGCGCGTTGTGAGGGATCACACTTCGTAAATTTTAGGATAGCTACGTAAAATGTGCTTCGCAATATTTTATCGTAGCTATCCTAAAGTTTACTCTCTAAACTACTTTCAGATTTATGTCCTAAAGTAAAAAAAAGCATTTACACATTACAAAGTTCATCCCCAGAGGGGATACCAACTTTATTCTTTATGCTTTAAATTGCCACCCTCGAAAAAACATAAAACATCTCACTCGCAATCTGTCTTGATCGTTCATCATATTGTGCAGCCTCCTCTGAAGTGTCATCAAAGGCTTTGGGATCTTCATAACGAACCGGAATGCGTGCTTCTGCTCCAGGGATAAATGGACAATTTTCGTCCGCATGAGAGCAGGTCATAATGGTGGCGAAAATGCCATGCGGGTTAATCACATCATCGTATAATTTCGAGAACAAGATGATAGGACGCGCATCCTGTGTATGCAAAGCGAAATAAATGGGATTAGCATGCCCATGTTTTGAGACAATGAATCCCATGCGTTCCAATGAAGCAACTGTACGTTCATTGCAGGCAGTTACCTCTACCCCACCCGAATAACACTGCGCAGGGATGTGAAAATAATCTGCTGCGGTTTGTGCCCAAACTTGCGAAAATTGAGAACGTCGCGAATTATGTGTGCAAATGAAATTCAAGCGAATGGGCTGTTCCTTTTTACGCTTGTCTTTGATGTAATCAATCAACACTTGCAATACTTCTCGGCGTTCGTTCGGAATTTCGAGTGAGAGGATTTGTTCCAAATTTTGGTTTAATAAATCTTTCATCTTAGCAACATCCAGAGCCTGGTGTACAAGCATTGGCAGCTTGAACTTCAGCGATTTTTAATTTTGGTTTTTCAGCTACGGGAGGCATGCAGCAAGCAGATGCATCTTGGGCAGCGTAGTGTGGGTCATTAAATTCTGCATCTTCATGGAAATAATATACTTCCCATTGAACGCCATCTGGGTCAGTTGCCCAAAATTTATCTTGTACCGCATAGCAGCAAGCAGTCCCTATTTCCTCTTTCGAGACAATGCCCTGTGTTCTCGCGATAATTAATCGTTCGTTCATCTCTTCTGCCGTTTCCACTTGGAAACCTAAATGGCCAAAGTTAGCTTGAACACGTTCCGGATTTTCAATAAACGAAATGATCAAAGAAGGATTATCTAACACATATTTCGCATAACCCGGCTTCACTTTGGTGGCTGGTTGACCGAAAAAAGTCGAGTAAAAATTCACCGATGCCGCTAAATTGCTAACATACAGGGAGACGTGCATTCGTGGAAAGCTCATATTAACAACAGTTTGATTTTTGTGCTACAAAATAATGTTCAAAAAATTCCCCAAAAAGCTGGCTAAACGCTGCCCATTTTTCTGGATTTATGCAATAACAAACAGAAACACCTTCGATAGTCCCTTGGATAAAACCCACTTCCTTTAGCTCGCGTAAATGCTGGGAAACGGTCGCTTGCGCTAAACCTAATTCTTGTACTAAATCGCCATTGATGCAGGTATTCGATTTGACCAAATACTGCAAAATAGCCACACGTGCAGGATGCCCAAGCACTTTAGCCATCTGCGCAATCGCATTTTGCTCCTCTGTAAAGAGATCTGTTTTCGTAATTCCCATTTGTTCAATTATTACATTGCAATATTACGATGAATAAAAGAAATAAAAAAGGCCGAAGCCTATTTTATTTTAATCACGGTAATTCAAAGCCGGTTTGCGATCCCCTAAAAGTGCCTTGTATTTAAATTCTGCTCCTTTGCGCTTATTCCACTCCGCTTTAGCAGCATCGATTAAAGCTGGATTTTTAAATAAATCCAAGGCCGTTCCTGCGATTGTTTTGGCAGCCACCATCATTCCTTTTTTACCAATGCTTGTCCCTCCTGCAGCCACTGCTTGCCAGCTGTGTGCGGAGGTTCCTGGCACCCAAGTGGCCGTTCCTAAACCAATGGTAGGCACCACCCAGCTCACATCCCCTACATCCGTAGAGCCTCCTCCGCTTGGATCTGGACGACCAGGCACCACAGTGGAAGTAGATACTAAATCCGTCTGCAACATGCCGGGCGTTTGTTGGATTTGTTTCGCAAAAGCTAATTCGGTTGAATTCAAGCTATATCCTCCTACGGTTTGCAGGTTTGCATTCATCACGGAAGCTAATTTGTCATTAGGCAAAATTTCATACACTCCACCGATTACTTCTAATTCATATCGCGTACCTGTTCCTAAAGCGGCACCTTCTGCTGCCTTTTCCAAGCGATTCCAAACATCCATCACAATATCACGTTGCGGCGAACGTACATAATAATAGACCTCTGCATAATCTGGAACGATATTAGGTGCCTTTCCGCCATTGGTTATCACATAGTGAATTCTGGTAGAAGAAGGTACGTGTTCGCGCATCATATTGGCCATAAAATCCATTGCTTCTACTGCATCTAAAGCAGAACGCCCTCTTTCCGGTGAGGCTGCTGCGTGCGAAGAAAGACCATAAAATCGAAATTTACCTGTTTTGTTAGCTAAAGAAGAGCCTACAGAAACCGAGTTTGCATCACTTGGATGCCAATGCAACATCACATCCGCGTCCGTAAATAAGCCTTCGCGTACCATGTACACTTTACCAGATCCACCCTCTTCCGCCGGACAACCATATAACTTAATTGTGCCTTTTCCACCCGTTTCTTTTAACCACTCTTTAACTGCAATCGCAGCGGCAGTGGAACCTGTCCCGAATAAATGATGACCACACGCATGGCCAGAAGCTCCTCCTAAGGAGCGTTTAGTGGGAATGGAATCTTGTGATAAACCGGGTAAAGCGTCGTATTCAGCCATGATACCGATCACCGGTTTTCCTTGACCATAGCTAGCCACAAATGCCGTTGGAATACCTGCTACACCTGATTCAATCGTAAAACCTGCTTGTTTTAAGGTTTCCTGCAAGAGCGCGGAGGATTGTTTCTCTTTGTATCCGACTTCGGCAAAGTTCCAAATTTTCTGTGCAATGGCACTGTAATGTGTTTCTTGTTGTTGAATTCTAGCTAGTACTTTCTTTTTGTCTGCTTCTTGAGCAAAAACTTGAAAACTTAGGAAAACAAGCAATAGTAATTTTTTCATAGTTGAGGAATGATGAACTTAAATTTAGCAGGAAGAACGCAAAATTCAAATTGGTCTGATGTTTGAACTTCCCCATCTACTTGTGCACTTAATACGCGACTGGTTTGAATACGCAGCTTTTGCGTTTGTGAAAATTCCACAATGGGTAGATCCACATGCTTACCTGATTGAATAATGGGCATATAATACAAACGCTTCCAAACCGCGATGGGCTTGCAAAACAAAACATCGAGCAGGCCATCTTGAACAGAAGCTTTAGGGAAGAAATGAAAGCCTCCACCTGCTCTAGATGAATTAAAAACCATGCAGAGAAAAACCTTTCGGCTGCCGAAAATCTCAAAAGTCTTAAATCGAAATAAGGCAGGAATGGCCGCCAAATAATAACCTAGAGCACCTTTAAAGTAACGAATAGCCTCCATGGATTTCAACACTTCCCCTTCGATTCCGATGCCCACTCCATTTAAGAAAATCTGCCCATTGCAATCCCCTGCATCGAAGGCTTCTGCTTGTCCAGCTAATACGGCATCGAGGTGTTCGCGCTTCGATCGATTTCCGAATAATTTCCAATAAAAATCATTTCCTGTACCGCCTTTAAACAAGGCAATGGGAATCTCGATGGTTCGGTAATGGTTCACAAAATAATTAAATGTCCCATCACCACCCATGACCCAAACTTGATCAAAATGATTCAAATTTTCAGGCCAATCTTTCGTAAACAACGTCAAATCCCAATCAGTTTTCTCTACCTTTACGGTCTCCATCACCCAAGAAAAATAGTTCGCGATGGCAATGGTTTTCTTTAGTGGATTAATTAAAAAGGCTATTTTTTGACTCATACTCTTAGAAAAAGCTAAATTTAACATAAAATAAATCAATATGTCAAATTCCCTTCCTACCGCTATCATCACGGGTGCTTCCCGTGGAATTGGCCGAGCACTTGCTTTATTACTGGCAAAAAACAACTTTCAATTAAGTTTAGTGGCACGCAATAAAGGCGAACTGAAGGATTTAGTGGCAGAAATTACGGAAATAGGGCATCGCCCCCTTTATTTTGACGGCGATGTGTCAGATGAAGCTTTTGTCGAATTGGCGGTAGAAAAAACGGTACATACCTTTGGACACATTGATTTTGTAGTCAATAATGCGGGAATTGGGGCATTTGGCCCTACTGAAACCTATACGGCAACCCAATGGGACCAAATATTTGATACAAACGTAAAAGGGACCTTTTTATTTTGCCAAAAAGCCCTTCCCCACCTAAAAGCAGCCAAAAAAGGTCATCTCATTACCATCGCTTCAGATGTGGCGAAACGAGTATTTGATGGTGGATCCTTGTATTGCGCCTCTAAATATGCGCAGCACGCGTTCACCGAAGCACTCAGAAAAGAGGTCAGAAAAGATGGCATCAAAGTAAGTACGATCTATTCTGGATTAGTTGATTCTCATTTTCATGCTGACCCCTCGGGAGATCCATCGCATGCGGGCTGGTTAAGTCCAGAAGATATGGCGAATAGCATCTATTATGTCATGAATCAGCCGCCTCATGTGGTGATAGACGAACTAATGATTCACCCACTTAATCAAGAATATTAAATCAACAGTGTAGGACAGTTTGCAGGAGTAGATTAGAATTTTTAAATTTAATCTATAAATAAACCTATCAAACATGTCTCATTGGAAACCCTCCTTAAGTTTTAGCCAAATCGTCAACATGAACGTTGGCTTTTTTGGTATTCAGTATAGTTTCGGACTGCAACAAAGTGCAGTGAACCCTATCTACGATTTTCTAGGAGCGAGTCCAGACCAAATTCCCTTGTTAAATTTAGCCGGCCCAGTTACCGGTTTATTGATACAGCCTTTCATCGGAGCCATGAGTGATAGCACTTGGCATCCTACATGGGGCAGACGCAAGCCCTTTTTCTTTATCGGTGCCTTATTATGTAGTATTTGCCTTTTGCTTTATCCATTTTCCTCTTCCTTATGGATGGCGGCGAGTTTATTATGGATCTTAGATGCCGGTAACAATACGGCGATGGAGCCATATAGAGCCTTTGTGGCAGATAAATTAAATGAAGAACAACAACCCACTGGTTTTCAGATGCAGAGCTTTTTCACGGGTTTTGGCCAAACCTTAGCCAACCTCTCTCTCTTCATCTTCCCGATGATCTTTGTCGGAAAGACAGGTTCACTTCCTACCTGGGTCTATGCTTCCTTCTTCTTGGGGGCCGTTTGTTCGATTGGGTCCATTTGGTGGAGTATGCACACCACCTCCGAAATTGAACCTACGCCCGAGGAATTAGCTGAAATACGTGCACGCAAAACAAGTGTTATTGAATCTATTTTTGAGATTTTCCATGCCATCAGTGAAATGCCAAAAGTGATGTGGCAACTAGCTTTGGTCTATTTATTTCAATGGTATGCCCTATTCTGTTATTGGCAAAATTCTTCTAAAAGTATTGCCTTATCCGTTTGGAACGCCACGCCTAAGGATAATTCAGAATTATATGAAAAAGCCGTTTCTTGGACAGGATTAGTCAATGGCTGGTACAATATTGTCACTTTTTTATCTGCCCTAGCTTTAGCTGGATTTGCGAAGAAATACGGTGCTAAATCCGTGCACATGATTTGCCTCATTTTAGCCGCTGCGGGCTTCTTTGCCTTCCCCCACATTGAAAATAAAAACCTCTTGTTTTTTGCCATTTCAGGTTTTGGAATTGGCTGGGCCAGTATGATGGGAATCCCTTATTTACTGGTAGTTAGCGATATTCCCAAGGAGCGTTATGGAGTCTACATGGGCATCATCAATATGATGATTGTAGTCCCAATGATTCTACAAAACCTCTCTTTTGGCTTTATTTTAAAGCATTTTTTAGATAACGATCCAAGAAATGCCATTACCTTTGCAGGAGCTTTATTAGCCATTGCAGCGCTAGCGACTGCCTTTATTAAATCATCCCCTACTAAACAATCCGCATGAGTGTCATTTGTATAGGCGAAGCCTTGATTGATATGATT
>ERZ650308.848-NODE-848-length-16432-cov-9.980949_pt1 | contig 16432 bp, 27 predicted proteins | sample MGYA00376244_ERZ650308 | MGnify/ENA primary metagenome ERZ650308 (study PRJEB26733, sample SAMN07839295) | wastewater metagenome | biome: small river; feature: stream; material: water | place: USA: North Carolina | collected 2016-04-26 ... | reverse complement strand
CTATTTCAAATCCTACAAAGTTGAACCCGCCTTTATACGCTGCAATCCTACTGCTACCACCGCCAACGTGTGTATCAAGTATTTTGCATCCTTCAAATCCATAATCCGCAATTAATTTTTGGTATAATAAAGTTGGTTTGTGGCAAGGGTGTATTCGTTTTTCATTTAGTTGCTTATTGCCCTGCTGTGTCATTGGTTCGCTTAGGCTCTTAGCTTGGCACATTCCAGCCCACAATAAAGGCAGTTCAATTTCTTCATCAATCATTGAGCAATAAGCAAGTTCATACTGCTTAAAACTCATTCCTTCAGCAACGCCTTTATTCCACTTTATTCTTCCACTTCCTACCCCTTGCCAGTTCACGTATTCAATACCAAAAATTATTTGCTCCTTACTTACTCGTTTCAGTTCGTCAAAGTATTCCTGTGTTGGCGGTTCTTTATCCCAATCCTTTTGAGTATAAACTTCCTTGTTCTTATTGCCGTTTAGCCTTGTTCCATTCTTTTGCTTTACTGTGGTTTTCGTTTCTTTCAAGTATGCCATTTTTCCAACGTTTATACCATAAGGAATATCGCAAATTGCTAAATCAAAATAGCCATCAGGAAAGCGTTTGAACCCTACCATACAATCCTCATTGAACACCACCGACAAAGGCACTGGTGCTAACAAGGTATTGCCAAAAGCAGGGCTGACCTGCTCCGAACAAACTTTGGTATGTAATTCAACTTTCTGCATCTATGTTACTTTTATGCTGTAAATCCCTGCCTTCGGCAATACCCGAACCGTTATGCGGGTAATCCGCTATCACTTTATACCGAGGTCTTAATAATTCTTCAATCTTCATAATAAAAATCCTCCTTGTTAATTTTACTTTCCACGCCCTCGATGTAAAAGAGCGGTGGAAACATTTTATTTACTTTAGCCATGTGTTTGGCAATGAGTTCCTGCGCAACCTTCTGCTGGTAATGTTCCTTATCCGCCGTGCACCACAAGCCCTCATAATCCATTTCCACGCGTTCAACAAGGATTTTGCCGATATACATGCAGAGGTGGGGCATGGTTATCACTTACGGAGATCCTCCCCTTTAACTGTGATGACATTAAACATTTCCTGTATTCGGTTTTGCTGTATCAATCATATACTGCAATGCGGCATTAATGTGATCCCTGCGCTCAGTGTCCGGGTTTAATTCACTCATGCGACGCTTATCCGCACTGGCCCCGTGTTGTGCCGCCTGTTCCTCCCTAACGGCTTGTATAGCCTGCCATCTTTGCTCCCTGTATACATCGAAATGCTGCATAAACTTGGGTATATCCATGCCCTCATACATTGGCCCGTATTCGCCGCGTGATAGTTTCTGCATGAATAGCAACAGATCCTCCAGGGACAGGTTATCTTCGGCGCTGGTTTCGATAATAGCATCGGACAAGTCTATGATTTGATCGGCTGACATTGGCCGCGTAAGGTTCATGCTTTCAAAGCAGAACGTAAGGCCAACACTTATCACGGTATGCGCCAGCTTGAAATCCTGTCTTGCTATTTCCGGAAGCCGCTGCGATGACGGAATACTGAACAGCGCCGGGAAGTTTGTTTGTCCCCTCTCGTTTTTGTATGTCCTGAGCAGCGCATTTACTTCAAGTTTGTCCTTTACCTGCAAAGCGTTTATTAAGGGCTGCTTCAAGATCATTTCTAAGGTTTGTACTTCGTTTGCCATTCTGAACCGGATTTTTAATTTTGTTGTATTGTTCCTGGATGTTGTTTGCTATGGATTTTAGGGGCTTGTTTACCCAAAAGCCTTTGGGGTCGTCGCGGATGTTTTCTGCTATCTGCTGCATGGTGGCGATGATCATGTCCCGGGCAGTGGCATCACCAATGTCGATATCGTGTTGTCGCTGCATGAAGTCAATAATTTTTTGCACTGCCGGGAAGTCCTGCCGCTGGTCCCGTGTGTAGCTCGGAAAGACTGCGTACCAGTTGCGGCAAATGGTCGGTATGATTTCTCCACCGTTTAAAAGGTTTTCAGACTTTCCAAAATTTTCTTCTTTAATTCCATTTCCATCTTCATATCCATATCCATTTCCATCTTCTAAAGGCTTTTTTTTAAGTGGTGTTTGGGTTTCGTTTGGGTTTGAGTTGGGTTTCGTTTGGGTTTTTGGTCTGCCGCCTTTTTTCCCGTTTTCGGACTGGTGAGCGCTATGTTTTTTCATTTTTTCAACGGAATTATCCAGCCATGAAATAAAAAATTTACCCTCCTCATCTTTCGACAAGATTATTTCTATAGCCTCCCAGGTTTGATCAAAGTCGTTACCTAAAATCTTTTTTATTAAAGACAAAGACAGGTGCCCGAATTTTCTTTGCGCGATAATTATATCGCCGTATCCGCCGCGCTCAAGCCTGTTCATGTGCGCCATATCTCTTGCCGCGTCCCCGTCGTAGTATGTAAAGCAGAAATCTTCTTTTGCCATAATATTATATTTTCACAAAACCTCCCACAGCGTTGCATTCGCCCGATGTGCTTTCGGGTTCAGGACCGGCGCTGTGCCGATGGCTTGTATTAATTTTTCATTTTTTATTTTCACGATCACGCCACCCCACGCCCTTTTTGAAGGCGGTGGCATAACCTTCTTTTCTGTCTCCGCTTTCATCCTTATATCCTCCACCTGGAAACGATAACCTCTTCGCTGTGCTGCAATGAATGCCAGCGCATACTCATAAGCCTTTTCACTCCAGTTGTACGGCGCTGCGCTGTCCGCATGATCCTGTGCCTGCTGTATGCCGGCATCGCGTAGGGCTTCACCTTCAGCGATAAGGGGTAATATGGAGAGTTGGAGGGTCATGATGCTTTTCTGTTTGTGTTGAAATATTTCATTGCCTGGTCTGTATCTAAACCGCACGGCACATAACAAGGGTTTGGCGTAATAGCCGTTTCATTGCTATGTTCAACATTTGTGCTACTATTTAACTTCTGTTCCATTTTGATACTTTTGTTTTTCAATTTCGGCTACTACGCCAAGCCCCGATACGTTGTAGGCAATTTGACGACTACCATTCATCAACATCATAACTGTTTTCTAATTGTTCCCTATATCGTTCTTCAATATCTTCATAATGACTTTCAAGTTCTTCCCATCTTTCTTTGCCAGACTTATCGTAATAAATTGCTCTACATTGAGAGGATGGACAAGTGTAATGTGGATGACTACATTCTTCATCGTCACCTTCGTAAAAATCCAATTCAACAACTTGATTACATTTTTGACAAGTGCATAATTCGTAAGGCTCATTTAATGCAGCATAACGCCTTATTTGACTTGCAACATCATCAACTTTATCTTCTGAATATTTTAAATAACCACAAAGAAATAAAGCTGCATTTTTAAACCTATCGTGTGGCTTGACTAAACTGCCTACAACATTGGGTTTTGTGCTATTTGGGCTTGACGTTAAGCCCTCATCTTTTGTACCCATATCAACATTTTTTAGTTATTCAACATTAGTTTTTCAAATTCCCAAACAGACACAAAGCCGTTTAACGTAAGCTGTCGGATTATTGGCGATAAGGAATTTTCTCACCTCATGGATTATTTCGTCGATCTCGCCCTCCAACAGTGTTACGCTGTGCTCGTTGTGAAAGAAGTCGAAAAGAGGCTGGTATGGATATGTGTCAATGCCGAGTTCGCCGAGCCAGCATAAGCACTTGTAATCTGATACGCCGAGCTTACTTGCCAACTCATGCACCGATTTTGTGCTGTGATTGTTCCGCAGGTAGTCAGCCTGTGATTCCGTGATCTCCATTTTGGTATTTCGGCTGGTGGTGAAGGTTATTAGTCTTATCATTTAAAAAAGTTGTTGCGGTATTACCCGTTTGTATTTTGATTTTGCAATCGGTCTTATTTCCTCTGCCGTCTGCAGCATATCGGCTTTTACCGGTTTGTCAGAAAGCTTCTCATTTTTCACATGAAACCTTTCTTTGTTAAATTCTACCAGCTGCATATCCTCATTATGCCCTCTTATGATCTCCACTTGGTCACCTTTCCTGCCATATACATGCTGGCTGGCAGCACCTATCATATCCTCGAGGAGCCAGGCGTTCACACGTTTACTTTTGTTGGGTTCCACTTAAATACCCGCTCGAATTCCTGGTACATCCATTCGGAGGTTCGATTAAACATCCAGTTGTCAAACGGTTTGTCTTTTTGCCTGCACCACTCCTTAACATGATCCTGGTATATGCCGATGATCTCATGGGCGATGCGCTCATCCATGTGCTTAACTCTCCATACCCGTGTAACATGATTGATGATCTTCAGTTTCATTGCATGAATGGCAGCATTATCCTTGTACGGTGTTCCATCCGCTTTTTTCTTTGTAGCATAGTCAGAAATGATCTCCGTAACATTTAACTGGATTGGCCGTATAGATTTCAGCAAGCTGATCTTTACAACATCATTGTCATACTCCACTTTCTTTCTGTTCTCAAAGCCGCAGTGCGGACATATGATTTGAGAAGCATGGATGACAATCGAGCATTGTTTACATTCCTTGCTTGGCGCTTCACCACCTGTCTTTGGCTTATCCGGATTAAAGAAGATATCACTCCAGTCCCTTTCAGCACACCAGTCTCCGTGAGTAACAGCGTTACCACCCATGTCAATTATCCTGAAGTGATCTTTATCTTGATAAGGACGGGATCCGCGGCCGGTCATCTGGAGCCACAATGGTAGGCTCAGTGTGGCCTTATTGACAATAACCGTCAACACACCTGGTTCGTCGAAACCGGTAGTGAGAATTCCAACATTATTCATAATCGCATTAGGTGTCTCATGAAACCATTTCAAAGTTTGCTGCCTGTAGCGTGGATCTGACTCTCCATCAAGATGCCGGCAGTCATAACCGAACTTTAAAAAGGTCTCAGTTACTTTCTTCGAGTGCTCGATATTGCAGTTAAATATTATCGTCTTTGTTCCTTCTGCGAAATCCTTGTATGCTTTTAAGCAATTCTGCACATGCCGGCTGGATGAGAACACTGATGCCATTTGCGATTCGTCGAACTCGCCGTTCTTGACCTTTAGATCACCCCGGTTTACATTTTGGATGTGGTAGGTTTTATTGGGCGCAAGGCTTTTTTGTTTTATCAGGTCCGGTATGTCAATACCGCACACGATATCCTCGAAATAATTTTTTAATGGATCTTTCTTGGTGGCAGATATCGGGGTAGCGGTAAAGCCAATAATTAACGACTCCGGAAAGTAATCGTACAGCTTTTTAAAGTTGCCGATATGACATTCGTCAACGATTAGCAGACCTACATCACCAAACGCTTTTGCATTTTTCTTTAGGCGGTTGTTTGCTGTTTCCACCATGCATACGTACACGTTCACATTGGGTATATAGGTTGTGTTTGCCGTGATGGGGGCAGCAGATATTTCGTACCAATCAAACAACGCCCGGTGTGCCTGCCTGAGTAGTTCCTCCCGGTGTACGAGGATCACTACCTTATGATGATGCTTTACCAGGTAGCGATTAACCAGGCCGGCGAAGGTGATTGTTTTACCTCCACCGGTGGCCAGCTGGAATATTATCCGCTTTATACCCTTTGCAGCTTTTGAGGCGATACGATCAATGCCAAATGATTGATATGGTCTTAACTCCCTCACTCTTCTACAAGCTCTGCGTCCTGGTTGAACAGGTTCCATTCATAGCTTTCCATTTTTTCGACGAATGACACACCATTGTCTTTGCGTGTTTCCTGCGCCAGCTGTATGGCGAGGTCATGTGTTTCACTTGCGGTAAAGTCGTATCGCAAACTGCGCTTTTCGATTTTTTCTTCCATGTGATTTTATTTGTTTTATGATTGTGTGAATTATTGCAGAACCTTACGCATCAATACCCGTGATCTCTTTAAATTTTGCGGCATCGAAATTTGGAAGCGATGTAAACAATTTCTTCTTGTCGTCGCTCAGGTTTGGCCACAAGTTTTTCCACGCATCTTTCATAGAAATAGTTTTTAGATACCCGTCTGTGGTTTCGTATTTTGGATTAGCCGCTTTCTCTTTATCGCTCATCAAGTATGCGGGTATCCAAAGAGTGGGATCGAGTTTGCGCATAACATCGTGTACCGGATGGTTTTCCCATTCACGTACCCTGATGGTTGTGGGTTTGTCGAAAAGAATTAGGAATGGATTGTTGTCGATACAGAACGCGCCGCTGTTCCAGTTGCCGCTGTTACTGTCGCCGCTGTTCCTGTCGCCGCTGTTCCTGTCGCCGCTGTTACTGTAGCCGCTGTTACTGTCGCCGCTGTTCCTGTCGCCGCTGTTACCGTCGCCGCTGTTCCTGTCGCCGCTATTCCAGTAGCCGCTGTTACTGTTGCCGCTGTTCCTGTCGCCGCTATTAGAATGACCCGTATTGTTTGCGCCGTCGTTAGCTACCACAAGAACCTCCGCCCAGGTAAGCCGTCTCCCTATCCTTATATGATCGGTACAAACCTTTGAATCTTGTTCATGCATATCGGTTTTTCCGAGTGCCTCAACCTCGCAAACGATGTTTTCCGGGTTGAAATCATAGTATGAAAAGCAGTGTTGCGCTTTGATACAGAAGTGAAAGCCGGATGCGCAAATTTTTATCGGGCCGTTATGTTTGTACTCGGTGTTCTCGGCGTATTGAAAATTATTATCTTTGGCGGTGAAATCAGGCTTAAAAACCTTATAACCTTTTATTGTCTTATTCTCCATTTTGGTGATTTTGTAAAATGATTAATGCTTCTTTTTGATCTTAAACAGGCAGATGTCTGCGCTGTTTATAAAATTCTTATTCGGTTTCTTTAGCAGCCAGGTAAACCGGATGGTATCGCCGCTGCGCGTCTGCAGCAGGCATGTTGGCCGCAATGACAATGATTTGTATTCTACATGCATGGCTGTAACGTTTTACGGTTAAAGAAATGATCCTCCGCGGCCGCCTTACCCTGCTCCGCATATATGCGCTGGTATTCCTCAATGCGTTCATCTTCTGCCTGCTGCTGGCGATCGCGCTCATGCTGCCAGGCCGCTACATCGAAAGGTTTCTTTTCCGCGATCTTCAACTGCTTAACCGTTGTCGGTGCCGGCATATCGCTTAAATAGTCCTCCACCTCACTGATGAACATATCGTTACCGCAGCCTGGGCAGGCTTCATAGACTTCGTCGCCGTCACCTTCCTGGCTGAGCAGGGCGGGAAATATTTTGTGGCATGTTGTGCAGTGGTATGGCATGGCTATGCGGGTTGTTTTTTGGGTGCTACTTCTTTATACCTCTTGCCACCAGCTGCTTTAAATTCGGCGCTGTCAACCACAAAGGAGGGCAATGTTTCTTTTAGCAGCGTCAATTCATCCACCGTGTCGCACTTCGCCAGCTTAGCCACTGCGTCCCTTATCTCAGCCGCCGTATCTATACCGCTCTCGCACCATTCAGCAATCATTTCACCTGTTTCAACAGTGGGAGTGAAAGCGGGTTTACCAACGAACAGGCCAGTACGATCCTTTGATGCGGTGGCGTTGTGGTTTTGATCCATGTTGAGGTTGATGGTGAGCTCATATTCAAAGCCCTCTCTTGTCATTTCCTTCATGCCGGCTTTTTCAACCTTTGTCTTGCCGCCCTCCTGGATCATATTGTAATCCTGTTTGCGGCGAACAGTTGTTATAACATGGCATTTGCTCTGCAGGATGCTGTCTATAAACCTTTGATGGCGCGGTGTGAGCTCAGCCCATTTGGTAAAGCTGTTGCCGGTCATGTTGTCGGCGATCTGGAGTATGCCTCCTACGCCGTCCCATTCGTGGGTTATGCTGTCGATAACGATAACTTCCATGCCCGCCGTCTCGCAATCCTTGATAGCGTCAATGTATCGTTCAGGTGCATAAGGTGCAGAGAGCGGCAGCACATTGTAATCTCCCAGGTGGGCGTACAAATCGGCGCTGTTGTTTTCGGTGTCAATTACTGCGATCTTTGACCAGTCGTTGCACAGGCCGTATGCGATCAATAATGCGGAGTAGGTTTTGCCTCCGCCAGATACGGCAGAGAGTCCTAATCTAATCTTTGCTTTTTGGCGAGTCGCCCTTCTAAGTAAAGTCATATATTTGTGTTGTTTTTTACGTTGTTATTGAATTGCGGCATGTCACTGCCGCTTTTTTTATTTCATCCCTTTCACCTTCTTTTTTATTGCGCCCTTGCTGTAACCGAGCGCGGCAAGGCGTAAGGCTTCGAGGTATTGTGCTGTGCAAGGCATGGTTATTATATGTGTAAGTCCATAGGATTTTCATTGTTATCAATTCTTGCGTCGAGGTATTCCTGCGCAGCTTGCGCGCTATCAAAACAGAATCCGGGTGTATTCCCGTTTTCATCTTCGATACTCCATGCGGAGCCAGAGCCACCATTAAATGTTTGTACTACTTCGTACTCGTTTGGATCATTTGCCATGTTGTAAAATTTTTTGGGGCCGGTCTACTTTAAGATGATATTTTCCCGGCCCCGTGGTGAATGAATATTTTTAAAAAGTGGCAGTTTCTTTCCCACTGCCAAAGCCAGAAGCATATTTTTTACTTTCAGTTACAAGGCCGCTAAGAGTTGCGCACTATTGTTAATCTTGCCACGTCTTTCCGTGTGTTGTCATCTTGCTTGTACACCTTTGTAACCTACCTGAATATCTTTTGCTTCGTTTCTCTCTATGTGTATTGCGTTGTGAAGCGGGCAGGACTCGAACCTGCAACACATTTCCTGTAAGTTTTTACCTGCTATTCGCGAGCTTTTCACCAGTACTTCTGTGTCATATTGTACAATATGGCGTCTACCAGTTTCGCCACCTCTCCATTTGCCGGGTATGTTTCCACGCACACCCGGCGACTATCTGAGAATTGTGATAAGAACTACAGCATTTATGGGAGTGCGCCGTTCACGTAAAGATTTTTAATAGAGGCGAGCCAGGAATGACCCGCCGTTTAATCCGTACCCTATGAAAACCCTTAACAGGGGCGCAGGTGATTATCGTCCTGCCCCTTGAAATCCGTTCCGTGATTCGCTTTGCGGTTGTAGTACAATGCATAAGCAAGTACAATAAGGTAGATAAGCATGATCATTATTTTTTGCGGTTATAAATGGCAACTATTATCGCGTACCCGATGATGCACAGGCAGCCAAATATGCAGATCACGCTAAGCGGGCTTATACTGATTGCTGAAAGTGGTGTCATCGTTAATGTTTTTTAATTCTAAACTCTGCGTTGTAATGCCCATTTGTCGGGCACTGGTAGTAACTGTTTTGCCGTGCGTACCGGCACGATGTAAGCGACAGGATAAGCACAAGGGCCAGTCACGTGCGCCCCCTTAACCTCGGATCATTTCTTTGGCTCTGTTCAATGGAATTAAACAAGGGGTTAACATTGGGATTGTAATACGCCTCCCGCTCCTGCATGGCCCCGCTTTCACCTACTACGGTATTGCTTAATTCGATAGCGTCCGGTGCGGTAAGGATGGCCTTTGCGTCTGCCACAACCATCAACAGCGTGTCGGAGTATTCCTGCTTGAGTTTATTCCTGTCCTCGTTGGTAAGGTTTGGCCGCTCCAGTTTGTTAATGATGGCAATAGCTTTTTGCAGGTCGCTGCGCTCTTTGGCTAATGATCTTAAAGTCATGGCTTAATTTTTTGCTGCAATTGCAGGCTGTGAAAAGAATGCTTGTATCTCGTCCGGGCGAATGCCGGTGAGGGCTTTAAAGTTATCATCTGCAACAGGCACCGCATTGTCGCGTGAAGCTTCATACACTGCTTCAATCGGAGCGCGCAGTAATTCGTGGAGCGCATTTACATACATTTCCAGAATCAGTTGCTTGAAATCACCGTTTGTTTCTTTCTTATAATCTTCCAGGTGCCTTGCGCACTCCCTATGCTTGTCGATAGCTTTCTGTATCATCTTACCTGTTTTTGTAGTTGCCGGTTATACGGCGGCCGTAGTTTCGTTTTCTATGGAAGTAACAAGATCATCAACAGCAATCCCGGTAAACTCGGAGATAGCTTTAAGGGCGGCCAGCTTTGTAATGTTATCGCTGCGGCGATTTATTTGCCCTATAACAGTTTGCTCCTGGATATCCAGTGCGAGAGCGACCTTCAAGCGCAACTCCCTGTTTGATTCCAGTTGACCCCAGATTTCTTTTCTTAATTCCATTTGTTATTGTATTGGCGTTTATTATATTTACAATACAAATGTATGTATAATAATTATACAAAAGTTAAATCGCGAAAAAATTTAGAAAAAAAATAATGTTACAATCTGACGCATTAGAAGATGTCAAATAAATTAAGCCAATTAGTAAAGGATATCAAATACAAAACGGATAAGACTATTGAGCAAATAGCCGAATCTATTGGATATTCTCGTGTTCACCTCGGCAGGGAAATGAAAAAAGAGGAAAGTCCTGCTATCGAGGAGTTGCTTAACGAAAAGTATAGAGATGTGTTGCAAATTGAAACATCGTACACCGACAAACGCCGCAACCTAAAAAACACTAAGGACGCAACTAAATTGCTGGCAGTGCCAGGAATGGGCGCCGGTGCCGTGTACATACGACAAAATGCCGCGATAATGCACTCCTTTGTACTCATACTCCACCGGTATATCTTTCATAAGGCTTGTGGCTTATAATGGCACAATATAAGGCTGGAGCATAAAAAGCCCGCATAGAAATGCAGGCCCATTTTACAACCTATGAAAAACACCCTGCTAACGTAATGCCCTTTTGATCCATCCCTTTAAATATTTTTCCTGACTGGTGTTGCGGTCAACGATCCCGATATAATACCGGATCCGCTCAAGCCTGTACTTTTCGATGAACAGCGCGGTTTTCAGTGAATCAACCAGTCGGAGATCAACTACCGGCACCGTCTGAATTACTGATACGTATGCAGTATCGTGGGCGATATAAACCGTTGTGTCGTGTACAGGTATGTAAACAGAGTCCCGCACATAAACCGTAGTTTCAACCGGCTTACACCCGGCCACTGCAACTATCAGTATTACGAGTAATTTCTTCATCCGTTATTAATTGCGTTTAAGGTCAGGTTATCCATCACACCCGTTTGCGGTAAGCCCAATGCTTTTTGCGCCAGCTTTACGGCAGCGGACACGCCGGCATTTACCGCCATGTCGTATACCTGGTAAGCGGCTTCATTGCTCAGGATCTCATCACCCCGCACCTTATCCCAGTAATTTGCCCGGAATATGTCCTGCGCTGTCGATAGTGGCAGGTTTTTCATGTCGCTTGAGCTAATAGCTCTGCCGAGGTACGCACGCAATACCGGGGCTGAAATGCCGTATCTTGTACCTACGAGCACACCATCAACCCAGTTTCCCCGGTCGTCGGGATCACTGCTGTACCCGCCCTCGCTTATGGCGGTCTTTGAATGTGCGTATAAGAAATCAGCCATTGCCCTTTTCTGCTTTTTGTTTTGCGTCGTAAATTGTTTTCTGTGCTTCCTTTATATCGTCCGTAAGAAAGTTTTTAAGCAGATAAGTGACGGTAGCTGATAACGCGGCTTTTTGTATCGGCGTAAGCGGCCAGCCGGGAATCATTTCCTGAACTACATAAAGCACCGGTGTGCCGACAGCTATCACTAAACCTTTAATAAAGTCCCTCGTTTTAAGGGAGAATAGTTGCGATTTCATATTTCCTCCTTTTTGAATTTTCCAGTTTTTGAATCAAACTGTTTTAAATATTTGAGAATAGAATTCGGGATAAGGCTGTCATCGATCGCAGCAATGTTTTCAAATATGCTTATTGCTTCCCGTACCACGATCGCGGAAAAGATCATACTGTCAATCCAGCCGAAAAGTATCTGGCCTTTGTTATTGATCGTAAAATTCATGAGTACGTGAGTAACGATCAGTGCGGAGGAGTAAACAATAATCTTTTTGAAGATCATTCCAAACCCTTTACTGCTTACCTCTTTGTGCTTCATAGCCTTAAAAAACCCGAGCATTGTATCAACACTGCATATCACGAACAGGAACTTTAAAAACTCCCAGTCTGAAAAAATGTATTTATTGATAAAATTGGTTATAGGCGATAGCGTCCAGCCGAGGATGAAATACAGCATTATCGGCTTAACCTTTAGTGTTATACAGATTAGCGTGTTTTTCATTTATTTACCGTTTATAAAATCCCTTACGCCCTTACCGTTCTTACTCAGTTTCCCGCTTTCCTTGTGATACGCACCCTTGCCGCCGGACCAGAAGCAAACCCACTCCATACCGGATTGCGCCAGCGCTGCAGTAACGTCATAGGATAGCTGATAATCCTTTGTTACCAGCCCGACCTCGTTACTTATCACAGGCTTGCGGGTCACGTACTGCACATACGCAACGATCTCACTGAGCCCGGCCAATTGGTTAGGTACCGTGTCTGTTGTGGCATATCCCTTGCCTACCCTGTTGATCAAAGGAAAATACAGGTGAATATTAACTGCGTCCAGATCGATAAGGCTGTAGTAAGTCAAAAGCCATTCGGTTTCATTCAGCTGGTATTCCAGGCTTTTATTGTTGCGGCTCACCAGTGATGTGCGCTCCCGCTCCGGTATGCATTCCAAAAGAAACTTATTGGCCGCAGCGCTGTCGGTTTTAAGTATGTGCCGGTAAGTAAGATCCCTGAGCGGCTTTGTACTTAACCCGCCGTTGGTGATCTTCACACCATTTGCATGCGCTATGTCTATGGCACGGGTAAGTTGGTTTGTCGCATAGTCGAGCGTCACATTACCGGTATGGTAACCGGCGTTCTGTTCCTCGTTCTCAATTACACACCATTCCACCTTATGCGCTTTTAAAATTGCGTCCTCAGCGTCCAGATAATCGACCAACGCATCACCGGTAGGGAATGGAGCTTTACCCTGCGTAAGGAAATTGATGTTTAGCATTACATCGATGCCGTGGTTTTGCCAATACGCTAACCTGCTGCTATATCCCTTCCATGTTGTCGTTAGCTGGCTTTCCCTGGTCATTCCAATGTTCAAGCTGTCAAGTATTTCAAGCTTGTATTTTAAAGTATCTGGCTGGTCAAAAACCATTAAGCCAAATTTTGTTTGAGGCAAGTATTGGGCTTCGGTAGCCTGCGAATTACAAATCCATGGCAGCATAGTGAGTAATACAATACTGAGAGCGAAGAGCTTTAATTTTCTCATGATTTAGGTTTTATAAAAAGTTTGCAATTATGTTTGATTGAATTGCGGCGTTGAGAACTACCGGACTATTAGCAGCAACGTGTTTCCAGTATTCTACCTGCTTTGCATATTTGATTCCTTCAAGGAGTGGGTTAAAGGTTAATGGATCCTCTTCCGTTTCTCCCGTCAAGTACTCTTCAGAAACCCTGCACACTTTCACACCGGTTTCGCAGTTGACCAGGTTATCGTTGCTACTGACAAGTTCGATTTCCCGGCTTATAAACATTGACTTCCCATCATCAAGGGGTTCACCATACTCACCATGATTGTTGGCATATGGGATCACTTTTACTTTTATGATCAGCTTGTCAATTGTTGGTTCATATACAAGCGCCAGGAATAATGCTTTTTGCTTTGCAATCACAACATCGTTAACCAACAGGTCAGGCAGGTCAATGAGTAGATCAGGAGTTTCAAATGTTATTAAAGGCATAGGGTTGAATTTTAATTGTAATACCCAACGATATCGTATTGAATTGAATAAGTTGTTGCTATAGCGCCCACACTTATGTTGGCATAAATTACGCTTCCTCCGGTTAAAGCTGGTGAATAGGATGCGTTATATGGAGCCCCGCTCCCAACGCTTAATGCTGCTAATACTGTTGACAGCAGACTACTTGTAGCTATGTTATTGTAGCTAGTGCTATTTGTTCCTATGCTTGCAGTTGGAGGGGTTGTTACGTTGGATATGTTAACAACCCGCGGAATGATCATTATAGGGTAGAAATTTAAACTTGTGCTCTCCAGTGTATAGATTGCTGTTGCGCCGGTATTTTTTGCATTAATTGTGATAGTACTTTTTTTAACCGTTGTGCGGCTACTCGCCATCCATGCAGTACCATCAAATGTGAAAGGTATACGGACATCAAGGCAATAGGCCAATTGCCCCGTATCGGCAGTGGTCGGAAGATCACTTTGCTTCTTGTAGATGGTGATCTGTGAACTCTTAACGTATTGGGATTGAACAGTAAGACATACCACCAAGAAAAGAAGAAGCAGTAATTTTTTCATATTAGTTACCTCCTTTTACCCACCAGGTGTTTGTACCGGTAGCAGTTTTGGTTATGGTTACGTATTTGTTTTGAGTTGCGAGTGTGTAATTGGTTGCACCATCGATTGATGTGGCAACTACTGTTACAGCATTGCCTCCCGAGTCAACCTTTTTAATTGTGTAAGTCTGCCCAGCAACAGCAGTGGATAGCAAAGTAATATTTACCGCCCCCGATGTAGCATCTACCGGAATCAAGTCATCAGTGTACACTGTAGTATAATCCGCCGTCTTTGCATTGATGTTGATTATATTACCCTTAGTCGCAACCGGTTTATTAAATGTGAATGAAGGAGAAGTGCCGACTAAATCAAGCGTCGCGCTACCAGTACTGCTTACCGTGTTAGTTTCGTAGTTGCTTGCGTCATAGGCCTGTGTCAGGGCGCCTGTTCTGGTTATGTTAAACTTGCTTGTATAAACACTTGAAACCTCCGTGCCAGCATCGATTAGATAATTTGTTCCGGTCGGAATAGCGGTTTCAATTGCTTTTACTTTCAATATGCGGTAAGATCCAGCCCCGGGAGTTCCTCCCCAATTGATCGTAGCGTTTAATAAAGCAAAGACATTTGCCGGGGTGCCGCTGGCTGGGTTAAATGTTCCTTCCATCTGGTGCATTACTTGCTCCGCAGTGGCGGTAGCGCTCATGCCCGAGGCCTGGTATCGGATCACCGGTGAGGTAGTTGTATTTCCACCTGCTGCAAGCCTCAATGTTCCGCTGCCTTGCAAAACACCTGTGAGCGAAGTGATTGAGCCATCATTACCTACCTGCAAAGGAGTTGTGTAGGCACCATTGTTCACATTGTATTGGAGCACCCATGTTCCTGAGGGATTTGAACTGCCTTGAGATGTTACAGTACCCCATCTGAATCCGACTGGCTGACTTGCAGCAGTCGACGCTGTCTTCCAACCTTGTCCGATACTATAAAAAAAGGGTCCATACATCTGGTTACTAGCAGATGCCGCTGTTGTATTTTGAGCAATGAAACCATCATAGGATGTACCAGCTGTTGCTCCAGTTTTCGTATACGTAATGGTATTTGCTCCTACATCCCATGCACCTGATAGCGGACGCGTGCCATCAGCCTTTATGTAAGATGTGGCAAGATTGCCGTCGCTTATACTGCCGGCAAGCATTGAATTTGTAACCTTGCCCGCACCGATAGTGGTAGCAAAGCTTCCTGTTCCGGTGCCAGTAACGTCGCCGGTGAGTGTTATGGTTTGGTCTCCGGTGTTTGTACCGGATAAATTAAGATCTGTTTTAAGCTGGCTTATGGATCTATTCGTCCAGGCGCCTGCTTTTCGCTGGAGAATATCGTCATTGGATGGAGATAGGGCAGCGATCGCCGCGAGGTCAGCATTATAGGCCTGCACATTTGTTCCGATCGCAAGGCCGAGGTTTGTGCGTGCAGCACTCGCGTTGGAAAGATCAGACAGGTTATTGCTGCGGAGCGGATAACGGGCATCGTATGAAGGATACCCATTCGCCCAGGTTACTGCTGGGTTAGGGTAAGTTCCATTCAGATCCCCGCCAGCTGATCCAGTGGGGGCGGTTGAAAGGTAGGGTTGCAAGACCGCTGCAACATCTTCCGCTGTGCTGCTTTCAAACACCCCACCAACACCAAGGAGCAAGTGGTCATTTTCTACAGCACTGCCCGCATAGTAAGATATTTTGGCCGCATCGTTTATTTTGAATTCCAGCAATGAGTTTCCATGCACAACCATAGCATCACTAAAACCAAAAAGTGCCTTCCAGCCACTATTGTCGCCTACATAAAATCCGTTTTTACTCGCCGTTAAAATCTCCCTACTGCCATCACTTTGATCACGCCACAGCATTGAATTTCCGTTAAGGTCGAAGGTTCTGTTTTCCCCCGCTATTTGATCTCCCGGATTTTTACCGAAAGAGTATTTATCAACTACTGTAAGAGGAGAGCCAACAGCACCGCTACCAGTGAGCGTAAATGTTACATCGTCGATAATAACCCCTGTTAAATAGTTTGCCGGATTATCTGTGAGTGGGTAATAATACGAACTGTAATCGCCAACCTGCGCCACCACCGCGCCGGTACGACCGAATACGGAGGTAACGGCACCTACTCCTGCACCGCCCGATAGCGTTCTCCAATACCCTGAATGATATTTAAGCACACCGCCTAT
>ERZ650308.846-NODE-846-length-16450-cov-17.893016_pt1 | contig 16450 bp, 6 predicted proteins | sample MGYA00376244_ERZ650308 | MGnify/ENA primary metagenome ERZ650308 (study PRJEB26733, sample SAMN07839295) | wastewater metagenome | biome: small river; feature: stream; material: water | place: USA: North Carolina | collected 2016-04-26 ... | reverse complement strand
GTGGGGATTCATCTTTGGTAACATCTCTCAGGTGAACCAATTGATCCCAGTGGTTGCTTCTAACCAAAAAGCAGTAGATGAGTTACGTGCAGTACGTGCTATCTATTACTTCATGGCAGTAGATGCATTCGGTAATGTGCCTATCGTTACAGATAACAAATCATCTGCAGCGACTAAGACTCGTGCTGAAGTGTATAACTTTATCGTTTCTGAGTTAACTTCTGCTATCCCTAACTTGCCAGCAGGTAAGGCTTACTCTCGTATGACTCAAGATGCTGCTAAAGCATTGTTAGCGAAAGTATACTTAAACGCAGGTGTGTACAAAGGAGCTACTGAGTGGCAAAAAGCATATGATACAGCTGATCAAGTAATCAAATCTTCGAACAACTGGTCATTAGCTTCTTCTACATTGTCTAACTTTATCGTTCAAAACCAAGGTTCAAACGAGAACATCTTCGCTATCCCTTTCGATTCTTTCAAAGCGGGTGGTATGAACTTCCAAATGAGAACGTTACACTATGCTAACCAACAAACGTATGGTTTAGGTAACTCTCCTTGGAACGGTTTCTGTACTTTAGCTGATTTCTACAACTCATTTGAGTCTGGTGACTTACGTGGTGCTATGTGGATCAAAGGACAGCAATATGCTGCTTCTGGAGCTAAGTTAAAAGATGCGAAAGGTGCTGATTTAGCATTCGTTGCGGATTGGGAAAAAGATCAAATGACTGATGCAGATGCAGTTTACCAAGTAGCTGGTATCCGTTCTCAGAAATATGAGATCCAAAAGAACAACCCGAACGGTGATCAATCAAATGACTACGTATTCTTACGTTTAGCTGACGTTATCTTAATGCGTGCTGAAGCTGCTTTCCGTTTAGGAAACACAGCTCAAGCGTTAACAGATATCAACGCGATCCGTACTCGTTCTGGTGTTGCTCCTTTAACTGCGGTTACTGCTGACGATATCTTAGCTGAGCGTGGACGTGAGTTAGCTTGGGAAGGATGGAGACGTAATGACTTAATCCGTTTCAACAAATTCTCTGTAGAGCGTAAGTTCATGAAGGTTACAGACAAGACGCGTGAATTGTTCCCAATTCCACAACCACGTCGTGATGCTAACCCATTATTGACTCAAAACCCAGGATATTAATCTGTAGGTTTTTGATAGAAAGGCAGAACCATTTGGTTCTGCCTTTTTGTTTTATATGCCCCTAGTATTTTGTAATTTTGTGACGCAAAAATTCACGCTTTTAGGATGAAAAATTTCAGTTTAATCACCCTTCTTTCCATCGCTTTATTTTCTTGTTCTCAGAAAGAGGATACCCTTTTCGAAGAGTTGCCTGCTGATCAAACCGGTATCGATTTTGTGAACCGTAGTTTGGAGAAAAAAGAGTTCAATATCTTCAATTACCGCAACTTCTATAACGGTGGTGGTGTGGCTATTGGTGATGTGAATAATGATGGTCTCTCGGATCTATTTGTAACTTCTAATTTCGAAGACAATAAGTTGTATTTGAATAAGGGGGAGATGAAGTTTGAGGACATTACAGTGAAGTCAGGGATTGTAGGGAAGAAGTTTTGGTCGACTGGGGTGACTTTTGCTGATGTGAACGGGGATGGTTTGATGGACATCTATGTGTGTAATTCGGGATCACGTGATCAACGTGGAAACCAGTTATACATTAATCAAGGAATTAAGGGTGGCGTGCCTACGTTTAAGGATCAAGCTAAAGAAGCCGGTCTAGAAGACGGTGGATTTTCTACGCATGCGGCCTTTTTTGACTATGATCGCGATGGCGATTTAGATATGTATTTGTTGAATAATAGTTTCACCCCGATTGATAAGTTAGGGTACACGAACTTGCGCGAGGAGCGGGATAAGTTAGGCGGTGATAAGCTGTTTAGAAACGATAGCAAGGATGGAAAGGAACTTCATTTTACCGATGTGTCGGAATCGGCGGGTATTTATGGAAGTTTGATTGGTTTTGGTTTAGGAATTACGATAGGCGATGTTAACAATGACAACTGGCCTGATATTTATATTTCAAATGACTTCTATGAGCGTGATTACTTGTACATTAATCAGCAAGATGGTACGTTCAAGGAGGATTTAGAGAATGAAATGCCGCATATTTCGTTGAGCTCCATGGGAGCTGACATGGCGGATTTGAATGATGACGGTTACATGGACATTTTTGTGACGGACATGTTACCTGGTGATGATCGTCGCTTGAAGACTACCTCTGTTTTCGAAGGATATAACTTAGTGGAGTTGAAGAAGAAGCGCGGTTTTTGGCATCAATACATGCGCAATAACCTGCAATTGAATAATGGCGATGGAACTTTCTCTGAGGTAGGTCAATTAGCCGGTGTGCATGCGACAGATTGGAGCTGGGGAGCCTTGATTTTCGACATGGATAATGACGGGAAGAAGGATATTTTCGTGGCGAATGGTATTGCCAAAGACCTAACAGATCAAGATTTTGTCGATTTCTTAGGCGATCGCAACACGATGCAGCAGATGTTAGATGGAAAGAAATTTGACTACAAAGAATTCACGGATAAGATTTCTTCTGTGCCTATTCCGAATTATGCCTACAAAAATGAAGGTGATTTGAAGTTCTCGAATCAGGTGAAATCTTGGGGATTAGAAGGCCCAGGTTTCTCGAACGGGTCAGCCTATGGTGATTTAGACAATGATGGGGATTTAGATTTAGTGGTGAATAATGTGAACTCACCTTTGTCTGTCTACAAGAACAAAACGAATGAGAAGTTAAAGAATCATTATTTGACGGTTCACTTAAAAGGAACAGATCGCAACTTAAATGGTATCGGAGCACGCGTAACCGTTTATCAGAAAGGCGGATTCAAAGTCTTGCAACAGATGCCTAACCGGGGTTTTCAGTCGTCGAGTGATCACCAGATGGTGTTTGGTTTAGGAGCGAACGGAGCGATTGACTCGGTACAGGTTTTATGGCCAAACGATAAAATCGAAACGATTAAATCAGTGAAGTCAGATCAGACGATTACCTTGAAGCAAGAGAATGCGAAGGAGATCTTCCACTTCTTTGAGGCAAAGCAGACGCCAATTTTTGCGGATGTAACATCAGGTCTATTGGATTATTTGCACGTCGAAAGTATGTTTAATGACTACGATCGCGATGTGTTATTAAAGCAAAAGTATTCAACTCAAGGTCCAGCGCTGGCGGTGGGTGATGTGAATGGAGATGGTCTAGAGGATATTTATTTAGGTGGGGCTGCAGGTCAGATCAAGAAATTATTTATCCAAAAAGCCGGAGGTAAATTCGTGGATTCTCCTCAAGCTGATTTTAGTTTAGATCAAACGACAGAAAATACGGATGCAATTTTCTTCGATGCGGACAAGGATGGCGACCAGGATTTATTCGTGGTGACGGGTAGTAATGAGTTTGCGGAGAATGCACCGGAATTGCATGATTTATTGTATTTGAACGACGGAAAAGGAAATCTGAAACGCGATGTGAGATTCCCAATGATTTATGAGAATGGATCAAGTGTTTCGGCGGCAGATTACGATAAAGATGGCGATATCGATTTATTCGTGGGAACGCGTATGGTGAATGCGAAGTATGGCCAAAGTGCGCAAAGTAATTTATTCATTAACGACGGAACCGGAGGATTTAAGAATCAATCGAAACGCTACATGCCGCAGGTGACTGACTTAGGGATGGTAACGGATTCAGAATGGTCTGATGTCAACGGGGATGGATATGTGGATTTAGTGGTGACGCAAGATTGGGGTCCGGTAGTCGTGTTTAAAAATGAGAGAGGAAGAAAATTGACGAAGCAGGAGCCGGTGGTTGGGTCTGAAGGTCTTTGGGCTTGTGCTAAACCAGCAGATATTGATGGCGATGGAGATGTGGATTTTGTGTTGGGGAATTTTGGCCTAAATTCTAAAATTAAAGCATCTGTGGAGGCTCCAGCCTATTTGCACGTGGGTGATTTCGATAAGAATGGGGTGGTAGAACAAATTATCTCTTGCGTGACGGAGGATGGAAATACCTATCCGATGGTATTAAAAGGCGAGATGCAGCGTGCGCTTCCGATGATTAAGAAGAAATTTATCAAGTACAAAGATTACGCGAATAAGACGGTGGAGGAATTATTTACGGATGAGCAGCGAGAAGGTGCCACGGTGAGACAAATTCAAACGACCTCCTCTTCTTTCATGATCAATGATGGGAAAGGTAATTTCACTTTCCAAGCCTTGCCTTATCAGGCCCAGTTTTCGCCTATTCGCGCGATCCAAACAGGGGACTTCAATAAGGATGGCAAACTAGATATTTTATTAGCAGGTAATTTCTTCGATTCTCTTCCGGAGTGGGGGCGTTTCGATGCGAATTATGGTCTTCTATTAGAGGGTCAAGGAAAAGGTAAATTCGCCGTGAAATTATCGAATCAAACCGGATTCAAAACCCTCGGTCAAGTACGTAATATGGCACTCGTAAAAGGAGGAAAGTCGACTTACGTGGTTTTGGCCAAAAATGATGAAAAAGCCCAAGTATTTAAATTTTAAAACAATGCGTACCCAAAATTATCTATTCACACTCTTATTTTCTATAGCTCTTTTTGCCTGCAACTCAGGCGATGACGTAGTGCTTTTCGAAAAATTAGATGCCGAAAAGACACACATTGATTTTGCCAATAATATCACCGAAACCAAGGATTTCAATATCTTAGATTACCTCTATTTCTATAACGGTGGAGGGGTTTCTGCGGGAGACATCAACAATGATGGTTTAGTAGATTTATTTTTTGTTTCGAATCAAGGCAAGAACAAATTGTACTTGAACAAAGGGGAGATGCAATTTGAAGATATCTCTGAAAAGGCGGGAATCGAAGGCTTTTCTGACTGGAAAACGGGTGTGACGATGGCCGATGTGAATGCGGACGGTTTCTTAGATATCTATGTTTGTGCAGTAGGAAACTACAAAGGTTTAGAGGGGTCGAATGAATTATATATTAATAACGGAGACAATACGTTTACCGAGAAGTCAAACGAATATGGTTTAGACTTTACCGGTTTCTCCACGCAAGCGGCTTTCTTCGATTACGATAAAGATGGTGATTTAGATTGCTATTTATTGAATCACGCCGTGCACAACACGCGTTCGTATGACCGCGTTAATACACGTTCATTAAAAGATAATGAGGCGGGTGATTATTTATACCGCAATGACAACGGGAAGTTTGTCGATATATCCAAAGAGTCAGGCATCTACCAAGCGGCTATGGGCTATGGTCTAGGCATTTCGGTGGCGGACATAAATAACGATGGCTGGTTAGATATTTACGTGAGCAATGACTTTCACGAGGATGATTATTATTATATCAACCAAAAAGACGGCACTTACAAAGAGGGAATTAGAGATCACTTCAAGCACTTAAGTCGTTTCTCGATGGGCTCAGATGTGGCGGATATCAATAACGATGGATTCCAAGATGTGATGACCTTGGATATGTATCCGGATGATGAGAAAGTGGAGAAATCGTCGGTAGGTGAGGATCCTTTGGACATCTACATGTACAAATTGCAATTCGGTTACTTTAATCAATACTCGAGAAACTGCCTTCAGTTAAATATGGGAGGCCAAAAATTCTCCGACATCGCTGCCTCTTCTGGGGTGGCTGCGACAGACTGGAGCTGGAGCACCTTGATGAACGATTACGATGGGGATGGAATTAAGGACATCTTCGTTTCGAATGGTATTTTACGTCGTCCGAACGACTTGGATTATTTGAAATTCGTGATTGGCGATTCACTTCATTATGGCTTGCCTACCTCAGAGAAATTAGATCAAGAGGCGATCGATTTAATGCCGGATGGCCGAGTGCATAATTACATTTTCAAAGGCGCGAAGGATTTACGTTTCGTAGACAAGTCTTTGAAATGGGGCTTTGAAGACAAAGGCGTTTCAAATGGGTCTACTTATGCCGATTTAGATAACGACGGAGACCTAGACTTAGTGACGAATAACTTGAACGAAAAGGCGGGTGTGTACCAAAATAACAGCCGTCAGTTATTAAAGCACAACTTCGTTAAAATCAAATTCAAAGGCGAGGGCGGTAATACGTTTGGTGTAGGAGCGAAAGTTATCTTGAAAACCAAAGATGGTCAGCAATTGCAGCAAATGATGCCTACGCGTGGCTTTATGAGCTCGGTGGAGCCTACTTTGCTTTTCGGAATTGGAGATTTACAACAGGTGGATGAGATGCTGGTGATTTGGGAAAATGAAAAAATGCAGATCATTAAAAACCCAAAGATCAACACCACACTCACGATGGAGCAGAAAAATGCGAACGTGAATGTGAAAGATTATCAATTCTCTGCACCAGTGAAACCTCTTTTCGAGGAGGTAACAGCGGGTGTTAGCTTCCCTTACCAGCACCAGGAAAATGTCTATTTCGACTTCAACCGGGAATTATTAATCCCTTTCAAAGTATCGATCGAAGGTCCTAAAATGGCCATTGGAGATGTGAATGGCGATGGATTAGAAGATGTGTACGTAGGAGGCGCGAAGTACCAGGCTGGACAATTATTGTTGCAGAAAGGGGCTGGATTTGTCGTATCAAATCAATCGGTGTTTAAAGCAGATTCCTTGTACGAGGATGTGGATGCTTTATTCTTCGATGCAGATGGTGATAAAGACTTAGACTTGTATGTGGTGACTGGTGGAAATGAATTTTATGACCAAATGCCAGAGCAATTTGATCGTCTGTATACAAACGACGGTAAAGGTAATTTCTCCAGAGCATTGAATGCTTTACCTCCAATGTATGATAATAAATCGGTGGTTCGACCTTGTGATATCGATCGTGATGGAGATACCGATTTATTCGTAGGTGGCCGCGTGGTAGGATATTCATACGGAGCATCACCTCGTTCCTATCTGTTAGTGAACGATGGCAAAGGACACTTTGCAGACAAAACAGTGGCTTTAGCTCCGGAATTGCGTGAGGCAGGTATGTTGACAGAGGCGATTTGGGCAGATATTGATCAAGATGGAGATCCGGATTTAACCGTGGTGGGCGATTGGATGCCGATCAAAACCTTTGAAAATAATAAAGGCAAATTCAAATTAATCGAGAACGGCCTGGAAGAGAAGACGGGTTTCTGGTCCGGAATTACGGCGGCGGATTTTGACAAAGATGGAGATATGGATTTCATCGTAGGAAATCTAGGGACGAATACGAAGCTACGTAAGGAACTTGAAGGTCAGTTACGCATGCAGATTAAGGACATCGACAAAAACGATACGAAAGAACACATCGTTTCCTATAACCGCGGTGATGATTGGTTCCCAATTAACAGCAAGGATGAGATGGGAAAACAGATCCCAAGTATCATCAATAAGAAGTACACGGCCTATCATATGTTTGCGGGTAAGACGGTGGAAGAGATTTTTGGCGATAAGGAATTAGAGGGTGCGGAAGAAAAACGCGTGAATACGTTTGAATCTGTTTATTTGGAAAACCAAGGGAACAAGACGTTTAAGCTGGTGTCACTTCCTCCATTAGCCCAGGTGTCCAAGATTATGGTCTTGCGCACAGAGGATGTCGATAAAGATGGTAACCTGGATGTGATTGTAGGTGGAAACTTTAATGGTGCTTCGATGTACCAGGCTCGATATGACGCCTTCTTTGGCCTAATTCTGAAAGGAAATGGGAAAGGTGGGTTCAAGCCGCTTATCCCTACGGATACAGGCTTGATGCTCGAAGGCGACATTCGCGACATAAAGCAGGTGAAAACTACCTCAGGAATTTTGTACCTAGTGGCACGTAACAACGATAAACTGCAGGTATTTAAGAAATTATAGGATGCGGACACTGCTGGCTCTTGCCCTCTTCACGGTATTCTCTTATGAGTTTCCTAGTTGCTCGAACAAAGCGGCGGAAGGGAAAGAGCTAGCAAAAACCTATTGCGCGTCTTGTCATATGCTTCCAGACCCGGCTATGTTGCCCAAAAATGTGTGGCAATACAGCACCCTTCCTTACATGGGCATCATGATGGGAGTGGACAAGGAGATCGGGATGCTGGAAAAACCGCTTTCAGATTATACCATTCTAGGGCCAGGATCACAGATGATTCCGGACGAGGACTGGGAGAAAATCAAGGCCTATTATCTAGAGGAGGCACCTAAGACCTTGGAGATGCCAGCTTATCAGCCATTAGCAAAACAAACGATTTTCGAGGCAGAACCTATCGTAGCCACTTTACCGGGGACCACTTTACCGAACATGACGGCTGTTAAAATTGATACTCGTCGTAAGCAAATTATCGCGGGAGATCAGTCGAATCGGGTGATTTGGAAATGGGATCTAGCCGGTAAATTACTCGAAACAAAGACGAATCAGGATGCCCTGACAGATATTACCGCCTCTGGGTTGGAGACCTTTTACACTTTTATCGGGACGACGACTCAGGCCAATCCGGATGTGAATGGATTTGTGAGCAATGCTGCTACCGGGAAAAAGGTGATTCAAGGTTTGAATCGACCTATCAGCCTTGTCTCTGCGAATTTAGATGGCGAGCCAGGGGATGAATTAATTAGTTCTGAGTTTGGATTTAAGGTAGGCGGGATGTCGGTGTGGAAACTCAAGAATGGGGCCTATCAAAAGCAAGTATTGAACCCTCAAACGGGAGCAACAAAATCTATCGTACGTGATTTTACGGGGGATGGGAAACCCGATATTTTGGCACTTTTTGCGCAGGGAGACGAACGGATTTTACTCTATGAGAATCAGGGTGGTATGAAGTTTAAAGAGAAGCAGCTGTTGCGATTCCCTTCTATTTATGGATCCTCGTCCTTTGATATCGCGGATATCGATGGAGATAAAGACTTCGATATTGTGTACTCCGCTGGAGATAATGCCGATTTTACAACCGTCTTGAAACCCTACCACGGGGTTTATGTTTTTGAAAATACGGGAGAGCTAAAATTCAAGCAAAAAGCCTTTTTCTCTCAAAATGGTGCCACTAAAGTGATGCCAGCCGACTTCGATGGAGATGGCGATCCAGATTTGATTTCCATCGCTTTATTCCCTGACGTGGCAGCTAGACCTGGCGAGGGAGCTATGTATTTTGAAAACAAAAAAAGGACTTTTGTCCCGATGACTTTACCGATTGAACATTTAGGACGCTGGTCTGTGATGGACATTGCGGATCTAGATGGAGATGGAGATTTAGATGTGGCGCTGGGTTCGCACGCGGTGGCTAAATTCCCACAAGGAGGATTCGATCCTCAATGGAAGCAGGCAAAAGGTCTGCTCATTTTACGAAATAAAACCAAATGAAATTAGGCCTGAGAGTATTGATTTTACTGCTACTATGTGGCTCCATCGCGCATGCGCAACGCAGAGGCTATGTAATTTTCTCAGGGAAGATTATTGATGTAGAAAATAAGGCACCTATTGTGGGGGCTTCTGTGTTTTTCTCCGGCTCTTCTGCAGGAGGAACAACCGATTCTTTGGGTCAATTTACGGTGACTATCGCGGCACGTTCTTACCAAGTAATCGCTCGAAGTCTAGGCTATAAATTCAAGACATTTAAACTCGATCTCTCTAAAAATACCCAAACAACGATTGAATTAGAGCGCGCTGAGCAATTATTAGGCGAGGTGGTTATTACGGCTGAAAAGGCAGATGCGAACGTGAATCGGGCGATGATGGGGGTGGAGAAGATGTCTTCGAAGACTTTGAAAAAACTTCCTACCTTGATGGGAGAGGCGGATGTGATTCGCAGTATTTTGTTGCTTCCTGGTGTTTCGACGGTGGGTGAAGGTGCCTCAGGTTTCAATGTGCGTGGCGGCAATGTGGACCAAAATCTGGTTTTATTAGACGGCGTCCCTTTGTTTAATACGTCCCATTTGTTCGGTTTTTTCACCGGCTTTAATGCAGATATGGTGCAAGATTTGAGCCTATACAAAGGCGGGATTCCATCGATGTATGGCGGTCGCGCCTCTTCGGTTTTAGATGTGCGGGTGAAGGAAGGGGATTTCGAGAAATGGTCCTTGCAAGGAGGCGTGGGTCCTATTTCGTCTCGGATTTTAGTAGATGGGCCATTAGTGAAAGGAAAGACTTCGTTGATCGTGGGTGCCCGCGGATCGATTTCGGATTTCTATATGCAGTATTTTCCTAATCCAAGTTTAGCGAAGAGCAAGGCGGATTTTTATGATGTGAACTTTAAGTTGACGCATCGTTTTGGGAAGAACCAACGCATCTCTTTGTCAGGTTATGCGAGTAATGATGGATTCAAATTTGCGCAGGATACCCTGTATTCTTGGAACACGAAGGCGCTAAGTTTCAAGCATAATGCCTTAATTAAAGGCGATATATCCCATAATTTTACCGCTTTCTATAGCGATTATACCTACGGTATTGAGGGCCAAAAAAGTGGCTTAGAATTCCTTTGGAAACCATCCATCATTCAAACTTCCATTAAAGAAGAGTTAAGTAAAGACTTAGGATCTTATGGGCGATTAGATCTAGGGGCGGAAGTTTCAGCTTTCACGAATGATGCGGGTAGCTTTTTGCCTAATTCGAGTAGTTCGAAGATAGACAAATTTGCGATGTCCACGGAACATACGCGGGAAATGGCAGCCTATGTAGGTCATAGCTTGCCTTTAGGTAAAAAACTGAGTTTGGATTATGGCTTACGTTATGCCTCGTATCAATTACTGGGGCCAGGGGATTTCTACCAGTATAAGTTAGGCACACCTCGGGAGATTAATACCATCACGGATACCTTGAGCGCAGCTTTGAATGAAGTGGTAGCGACCTATGGTGGCTTCGAACCTAGATTATCGTTAGCAATCAAATTAGATACAAGTTTCTCTATCAAAATCGGCTTTAACCGGATGCAGCAATTCCGTCATTTATTGTCGAATACCATGGCCGTTTCACCGTCGGATATTTGGAAGAATTCGAATCAACAGATTCCCCCTCAAATCGCTGATCAATATTCCATCGGTTTCTTTAAGAACTTCACAAACGCCTCGAATGCGGTGTTCGAAACCTCAGCGGAGTTCTACTACAAGAACCTGAACAATGTGGTTGATTACGTGGATGGAGCGCAATTATATTTGAATCCCACGGTGGAGACCCAATTATTAGTGGGAAAAGGCTTAGCTTATGGCGCTGAATTCTTTTTGAAAAAGTCGCGGGGTAAGCGGTTGACAGGTTGGATTTCCTATACTTATGCTCGGACGTTTAGAACGATTCAGGCGAATGAAAATCAGAAAGAAGCGAATTTTGGGATTCAATTCCCGGCGAATTTTGATACGCCGCATACCTTTAAGTTTGTGTTGAATAATCGCTGGACGAATCGCATTTCTTTCAATGCGAATTTTACCTATACCACTGGTCGCCCAATTACTTATCCGAATGGTCGCTATAAGATTTATTCGTTTAACGATCTATATGATTATGCCGTGAAGACGGGGATTTTCCCTCGACCAGGTTTGGACCAAACCTCCTATACTTACAACGGCACGAAGTACACGTATTTGACTTCTAAAGAAATTAAGGAATTACTGGATGGCTATTCCACCGCTTCTTTCACCTTACGAAATGCCGAACGAATTCCAGATTACATTCGATTAGACGTAGGTATCACCATCGATCCTAAGCCCGGCAAACGCTGGCAAGGAAGCTGGAACTTCTCGATCTATAATTTATTAGGTCGCCAAAACGCCTATTCTGTCTATTTCCGTTCTTCTAGCGGAGAAATCAACCAAGCTAAAACCTATCAGTTATCGGTTTTAGGAGCAGCTATTCCATCTATCACCTATAACTTCAAATTCTAATGAGACACTTACTACTAATTTTTGGTGCCTTATTTCTTTTGAGTTCTTGCGAGACGGAGATCGAGGATTTTCAAACCCAAAACTTGAGTTCAGCCATCGTTGTCTACGGCGAAATATCGAATGTGGATGGCCCTTATAACGTTCGTTTAAATTATGTAAGCGCCTACTCTCCTTACGATGCGACACAATTTACCGGGCAGCCTATCACCGATGCGAATGTGCGCATAGTGGACGGAAATGGAAAGGAGACGGCTTATTACGAGAAGAGTAAAGGCTATTACTTAAGCCCTGCCGGATTTAAAGGGGAAGTAGGCCAAAAATACAAACTGCGTATCAAACTTCTCGATGGCAAAACGATCGAATCGGCCTTCCAGACGATTACTCCATCTCCTACACTCGCAGAATTCAGCTATTCATTCAAAGATGCTGCAAAGGTGGAAGATATGCGTTTCCCTTTAACAGCTAGCATCAAAGATCCGAAAGCGACCGAGGATTATTATTTCGTGAAGCGCCAGGACTTTAGACAGTTTTTATTAACCTGTCCACCGCCGCCTGCACCTCCAGCACCCGTTCCGCCTTGTAACTGTGTATGTTGGCAGGCTCCACAAAATACTCAGCCATACCTTTTAGATGATTTTCTGTTAAGTGGCAAGAACTTGTCGTTGGATTTAGGCCAGCTTCCCTATGAAGATTTCACCGATTGGGTAGTCCAGCTCGACGTCTATTCTATCTCGAAAGAGGCACACACCTATTGGAAAAGGTTAGAGGATCAACGGAAGTTGAGCGGAGGAATTTTTGATAAAGTTCCTGCTCAAATTCGGGGAAATTTAACCTGTTCTACGGATCCATCCCAAGAGGTTTTAGGCTTTTTTATGGTGGGTGGATTAACGCAAAAACGACTACAAGTGGATCGCTTTAATGGAATTCCCACGGAGGCTTACCAAAAACTTTTGTTCTACGTAGACTTCAATAATATTCGCTACAAAGACATCCCACTTTGGAATTGCAAAGACGCCGCTTTCATCAAATATAACCTCGGATATTCCTTGCCTCCATTATAAATATAGTATGCTTGCATAATAGTTTTTTTCTCTGCAAATTTGTTACAACCTAAACGTTATAACCATGGCAAGAGAATACGACCGTCGCAACCTAGACTTTATTTTAAAAGAGGTTTTTGATACTGCTTCCCTGTGTAACTATCCTCGTTACGCGGATTATACCCCCGATATGTTTGATATGGTATTGGATTCTGCTGATGCCATTGCCGAAAAATATTTACGCCCCATCTATGTAGATTCAGATCGCAAAGCGGCTGAATTAGTGGATGGAGTCGTGCATGTTCACCCGGGTATTGAGCCCTACATCAAAGAGATGGGCGAGTCGGGAATGATCGGTTGTACGTTTGATATTGAACACGGAGGTCAGCAAGTACCTTCAATGATTGGTGGCGCACACGAATTTATTCGCGGTGCGGCGCACAATTCAGCCGTGATGTTTACGGGTTTATCTCACGGAGCTGCGCATTTGATCGCTTCTTTTGGTTCCAAAGAATTAGCGGATACCTATGTTCCCCATATGCTTTCTGGCAAGTGGACAGGCACCATGTGTTTAACAGAGCCGCAGGCGGGAAGTTCCTTGAATGATGCGTCTACTTCGGCGAAGGATTTAGGAGACGGAACCTATGCCATCAAAGGTCAGAAAATATTCATTTCAGGAGGGGATAATCACTTCTCAGAAAATATCATTCACTTGGTTTTAGCTCGTTTAGAAGGTGCTCCGGCAGGTACGAAAGGGATTTCTCTTTTCGTTGTGCCTAAAAAGCGTATCGAAAATGGCACTTTAGTGAATAACGAAGTGGTTTCTTTAGGCGTCTATCATAAGATGGGCCAAAAAGCCACACCAGCCCTTCACCTCTCTTTTGGAGATAAAGGAAACTCAATTGGCTACCTAGTAGGCGAACCGAACAAAGGCTTGTCATACATGTTCCAAATGATGAACGAAGCGCGTCTAGGCGTAGGAATGGGTGGTGCCTACATCGCATCGGCTGCTTACCATGCCTCGAAACAATACGCAAATGAGCGTGCGCAAGGTCGTTTATTAACGAACAAAGACCCAAACACGCCTCCTACCTTAATCAAGAATCACCCAGACGTACAACGTATGTTGTACTTCCAAAAAGCCATCGTGGAAGGATCCATGGGTCTTCTATTTCAATGCTTTATGTGGGATGACTTAGCGAAAAGCTTAGAGGGTGAAGAGAAAAAAGAGGCTCAAATGATGCTTGACCTGATGACTACCGTAGCGAAAACCTATCCAGCAGAGATGGGAACGCAGGCGGTGAATCAAGGCTTACAAGTATTAGGTGGTTATGGATACACCGAAGATTTCCCATTAGAGCAAATGGCACGTGACGTGCGGATTATGTCGATCTATGAAGGAACGACCGGTATTCACGGTTTGACTTTATTAGGTCGCGGTATTCCAGCGAATAATGGAGCGGCTTTGCAGACTTTAGGGAAATTAGTCTACGCAGACATTGCGGTGGCAAAAGGCCACGAAAGCATCGCGAAATACGCGGGAATGCTGGAGAAAGAATTAGAGAATTTGACTAAGGTGACGATGCATAAATTAGGTTTCGCGATGAAAGGCGAAATCGAAGTTTTCTTGGCGGATTCTACGTTATATATGGAATTGTTCGGATTAATTACTGTCGCTTGGCAGTGGTTAAAGCAAGGTCACGTGGCGGCGGCTGCCTTAGCAAAAGGTGGTTTGAGCTCAGAGGACGAAGCCTTCTACAAGGACAAGATTCATACGATGAAATTCTTCTACCACTATGAAGTGCCTAAGGCATTGGGCTTATCGACGCGTTTGATGGATGAAGAAGTTTTGACTATTTTTGATCACAAATAAGATTTTTATGTTTAAAAAACTGGTATTTATAGGGCTTACGGCCTTGATTTCGACAGCAGCGAATGCCCAAAGCAAGTATTCTGCTTACGAATTATTTCATCCCTTATGGAACTATGGACCTGTTTCCCCTGCGCGTTCAGCGGCGGGAGTTCCAGGACCTGGTTATTGGCAGAATTCGGCAGATTATAAGATTGCCGTTTCCTTAGATGATGTAGCGAACAAAATCACAGGTGATGTGGAGATTACCTACAAGAATAATTCTCCAGACAAATTGCCTTTCTTATGGTTGCAATTAGACCAAAACAGCTTCAATACGCAATCTCGCGGAGGCAAGACGACGCCCATCAGTGGGGGACGTTTTGGGAATTTAGCTTTCGAGGGTGGCTATAAAATCGAGAGTGTAACGATCGATGGTAAGCCGGCTAACTTCATTGTGGAGGATACGCGGATGCAGATTCGTTTAGCGTCTCCTTTAGCAGAAAAAGTAGGAACAGCTAAGATTAAAATTGCCTATTCTTTCACTTCTCCAGAGAATGCTTCGGACAGAATGGGAATACAGCAAACGAAAAATGGTGCCATCTATACAGTGGCGCAGTGGTTTCCACGCGTTTGCGTGTACGATGATATCGAAGGATGGAACGTATTGCCTTATTTAGGAGCAGGGGAGTTCTATTTAGAATATGGCAATTTCGAATATTCCATCAATGCACCAGCGTCTCATATTGTCGTAGGTTCAGGGGAATTATTGAATCCAACAGAAGTATATACTGCTGATCAGGTGAAGAAATGGGCTGCTGCGGCGAACTCAGAAACAACGGTCGTGATTCGTTCAGCGGCTGAGGTGACTGACCCGGCTTCTCGTCCGGCGAAAGATCGTTTAACTTGGAAATTTAAGTGCAACAATGCGCGTGACGTGGCTTTTGCTTCGTCTAAAGCTTTCATCTTAGATGCTTGCCGCATTAATTTGCCTAGTGGTAAAAAGTCATTGGCTGTTTCGGTTTATCCAGTTGAATCGGATGGCAAAGACGCTTGGGCTCGTTCTTCCGAATATGTAAAAGCATCGATTGAGCATTATTCGAATTGGTTGTACGAGTATTCGTATCCAGTTGCGACTAACGTAGCAGGTATCGTTTCTGGAATGGAATATCCAGGTATTATTTTCTGTGGTTACAAAGACAAGACGGCTTCTTTATGGGGTGTGACGGATCATGAGTTTGGCCATAACTGGTTCCCAATGATCGTGGGTTCGAATGAGCGTAAGTTTGCTTGGATGGATGAAGGATTTAATACCTTCATCAACTTTTATTCGACAGATGCCTTTAATAAGGGGGAATACAAGAACCAAAAATTTGACATGCACAAGCTTGCTCCTCGGATTTTTCGTGATAATGCAGACCCGATTATGTCGATTCCTGATGTCATCCAAACACGTAATTTAGGAATGGAAGCTTATGGAAAGCCGGGTTTTGGTTTACGTATCTTGCGTGAAAATATCCTAGGCGCGGATCGTTTTGATTATGCATTTAAGAATTATATCGCCAAATGGGCCTTCAAACACCCAACCCCGATGGATTTCTTCCGCGCGATGGAAGATGGTGCAGGCGAGGATTTAGGCTGGTTCTGGAGAGCTTGGTTCTACGAGCTTTGGAGACTTGATCAATCCGTGAAAGATGTGGATTATGTAGAGCAAGATC
>ERZ650308.845-NODE-845-length-16452-cov-6.619626_pt1 | contig 16452 bp, 23 predicted proteins | sample MGYA00376244_ERZ650308 | MGnify/ENA primary metagenome ERZ650308 (study PRJEB26733, sample SAMN07839295) | wastewater metagenome | biome: small river; feature: stream; material: water | place: USA: North Carolina | collected 2016-04-26 ... | reverse complement strand
ATGGCCGCCCGTATTTGAAGGCAATCACCAAAGAAGTGCTGAACTTCCTGAAATTCACATCAATCTCAAGAATTGAGACTTCGGTAGATTGCCGATTTGACGCTGGGCACAAGTGGGCGCGGATGCTCGGCTTTGAAAAAGAGGGTACCATGCGATCATGGGGGCCAAATGGCGAAAACTATGACCTGTATTCGAGGGTGAAATAATGGCATTTTTACCTTTTATCGCCACTGGGCTGCAATTTTTATCCGGTATTCGGGGCGCTCAGGCTGAGCAGATGAACCTCAATGCTCAGGCTGACGCATTGAATTACAATGCAAAGGCCAGTGAGAATCAGGCGATCACCGCACAAGCCCAGGCCAATCAGGCAGAGGAAGCTCAGCGCCGGCAGGCTCGTCAGCAAGAAGGCGCTTTGCGTGCGGCCCTAAATCAAACAGGATCAGCGGGAGGCACCGGAGTTGGCGTGCTAGAACAGTCATCGGTGAATGCCGAGCTGGATGCCCTAAACGTCAGGTATGAGGGCAAGATAAAGGCCGTTGCGCTTGAGGACTCGGCAAAGCTTGATAGGTATCAGGCAGTTGCCAAACGCATTGAGGGAAAGAATGCCAAGCGAGCCGGCTATCTTTCAGCTACCGTCGGGCTTGTTTCCAATGGGTACGAGGCATGGACTGGGTACAAAGGGAAAAAATAACTCATGCCAAAAATTAACACCATCGAGCAAACGACTACGCCAGGCGGCGGTCTTGGCGCGGGACCGAATGCGCGCGCTCAAGAAGTTTATGACCCATCGCGCGCGCTCGGAAGCATTGCCAGTTCAGTAAACCGAGTGAGCAACGTAATTGATGCCGAGGCTGAAAAAAAGAAAAACGAAGCTGACAAAGCACAGCAAGAGGAAGCCCGGTATCAAGGTCCAGTATTGTCGGCTCGCCTGAAAGCTGAGCTGGATGAAAAAATTGCTGCGATGGATGAAGCTGGTGGTTACGCCGATAGCGCTGACCGTACCAAGAAAGTCACGGAACTTTCTAACAATTTGCTCAATGCAAAGCTATCAGAAGCATCGGCCAATAAATACACGCAGAATTATCTGAAAGCCTATGGTGGTGTATCGGTGGTTGACACTATCCACACTGCTGTGGGTTACGAGGCTGCACAAAATGTCATGGCGCGCGTTAATTTGGCCGACGAAGCTATTAACACTGCCGCGCAAAACATCGCGTCCGATCCATCAAGCTACGACCAATGGCTTACCGTGATGGAGGATGCGGCCTTATCAAAAAGCAAAGACCCTGCAACTCAGAAAAAATATCTCGATGATGCAAGAGATCGCGCCAAAAGTGCTTTCATAACAAGGTCGCTGGCAACTGATCCAAAGTCAGTTTACGACAATGCCTCTGCGTTACTGGGTGGGAAAGCACAGACCGTCAAAATGTCCGAGGCCGACGCTGCATCAAAGTTGCTTGCACTTCAAGAGCAAACAGGCGGCGAATGGACTACGGAAGCAAACAATAAATTCATGTCGCTGGCAACATCAGGCCGGGGATATAACGTCGCCATTGATAACGGGAAAGTCGTTGTCAGCGATGCCGGCGCAAACATCCATCCTGCCTATGCTGATTTGACGCCAGAGGATGCCTATAAACTCATGGGGCAAGCCGAGGCGATATTGAATCGCAAGGCCAACGATGATCGCGACTCAAGGCATGCAGCGGCAGTAAGCGCAGCGCAGACCATCCAAGACTCCATGGCGGCGATAGGCTCCGGCGATCCATCAGTAAGTCAGCCATCAAAGCAAGAGTACATCACGGCAGCGAACGGCGATGTAGCCGAGGCTGAAATCAAGTACCGCGAAGATGGGCTCAAAGTAGCCGCAGTCGGAAAAATCGAAGCTATGAATAGCATGGACGCCACACAGCGCGCTGCGCTTCTTGAAAGCATGAGGCCAAAAGAGGGCGAGGTCACTGGACGGGCAACAAAAGAAGGAATTTATAGACTGGCACTTGAGGCAAATGCAGAGATTGAAAAGCAACTTGCTTCAAACCCAGGTGATTTTGTCGCATCGAAAAACAAGCAGGTTATGGCCGCGCAAAAAGCATTTGCTGAGGACCCGTCGAACCTTGCTGCATTGCAATCCTACGTGTCGATCACGATGGACGCACAGGAAAAGCTAGGGGTTCGCAAGAAAACGCTGCCGACTGGGCTGGTTGATTCGATTGCGACTGCTTTCACATCAGGCATTCAGAACCAGCAGCAAGGGCAAGCTGAGTCGTCCGTGCAATACCTTGTCGGCGTTGGGCGCGTCCTGAAAAACAATCAGGGCGCACTGGCTCAGCTAGTCAATAAAACCGGCACTGAGGGTATGCTCGCGATCAACGGCGCATCACCGGAAACCGTGCAGCTTTACATGCAGGCCAAGACAATCAAGCTGGCTGACCATGAAAAGAATAACAAGAAAATCACCGACATCGTTGACCGCGAAATGGCCGGCATCAACAAGACGTGGCTTGCACAGGGCGCATTGGTCACGAAGGATAAATATAACCAAGCTGTCGAGTTGATTGCGCACGCCCGCATTGCAAGAGGCGAGTCGCCAGAGGATGCTGTTCAAAATGCCTACAACGATGCCATCGGAAGTCAGTTTGAAATATGGGACAAGGTTCGCATACCAAAGCAGGGCGCGCAGAATGTGAAAGACGGGCTCGATTATGTGCGGCAGGCTTTGGTGACAGCCGACAACTTAATGATCCCTCCATCAGGCAGTGCCGAGGTGGACAAGGCGGCTCGCGAAACACTGTTGCGCACCATCAAGCGCAATGGCTACTGGATCAACGACAACTCAGGCGATGGCGCATACCTGGTTGTGAACAACGGCGAGCAAGTTCTCGATGCCAACGGGCAGCGCATTTACGCTTCGTTTGACAACGCAGCCAAGCGCGCTGCGGATGCTCATAAAGCAGGAGCGACGCAAGCGGAGATTGATGCGGCATCGCGTGAAATGAGGCGCAAATAATGCGAATCATTGATGACCTCGACTATCAGTCAACGCAGCAAGCAACGCCTGTCAGCACGACGGGCGAGCTTATTAATGCGCGTTTTAGCAACAGCTTGGTGGGGAACTTTTCACAAAGCCGCGAGGCTGAGTTAGAACTCAGGGATGCAAAAGTCAGCACGACGCAAGGGGGCGATGAAACGCTGTTCGGCTATATGTTTGGCCCATCACTTTATGAGCGCGATAACAGTAACGTAAAAGAAAACAAAGTGCTTTCGCGCGATGAAGCCATGTCAAGAGCTAAGGCTGCTGGTGTGAAGGTAGATATTCCGGCTGACGGCATGAGAGAGGCAGCGGTCGATATTCTCATCAAGCGTCGCACCGAGGAAGCCAAGCGTGAGTTCGTATTCTCGTCGGCTGAAAAGAATTTCACCAATACCGTAGCTGGGTTCGCTGGCGACTTTGCCGGCATGATGGTCGATCCTTTTAACGTCGCCGCCGCTTTCGTTCCCGTTGTTGGCGAGGCCCGCTATGGCGCCTGGCTGGCAAGGGCTGGCGGGCTTCTTGAGCGCACGGCCATCCGTGGCGGCGTCGGTGCAGCCGAGGGCTTTGTCGGCAGCGTGGCGCTCGAACCATTCATTCTATCCAATCGTCAGGCGCTTCAAGACGATTACGATATTTACGACTCGATGAATAACATCGCGGCCGGCACATTCTTTGGCTCAGCGCTGCATGCGGGCGCCGGCATGTTTGGTGACGCATATCATGGCTACAAGGGAACCTCGCCTGAGTGGGTGAAGTACCGCGAGAAGGTTAAGGCTGGCGACACGACTGGAAAGCCACCTGTTTTATCCGAACTGGACATCAAAACGGCCAAGCAGCAAATTGAGCTGATGGATGCTTTGAGCGAGGTGTCGTTGCCGCGTACCGGCATTGAGGCTGCGAATGTGATTGATGCCAGGATCGCCGGGCTCCGTGAAGCCAGTGCGCGCGTACTGGACCAGCCAACCATTGCGGCTTTGAGAAGCGAGCAAGACGAATTGGCATTGCTGTTGACGGACGTGAACCGCATCGAGCGTGAGCGTGCTGCCGGCAATGTAGTCAAGCAGCGCGACGGCGTGCTGGATACTCTGTCGCCGGAGGAAATAAAGCTGGCGACTGATCGACTGGCTGAAATAAAAGTCTCCCTTGAGCAACACAAGCTCGGGCTGGACTCGGCTAAGTCGCTGCGCGAACTGGAGGAAAAGCTTGGCAAGATCGACCTCGACTCCGACCTGATCGCACTGTCCGAGAAAATCAATCCATCGAACCGGAAGTATTACGAGCTGCGTGAATCAAAGGAACTGACGCCGGAGAACAAAAAGGCCCTTGAGTCTGACCCATACCGCGACGTTCGCCCCATCATGGCTCAGCTCACACCAGAGACGCAGGCTCGCATGTTTCGGGCTGTAATCGCTCAAGTAGCAGACGGCCGCTTACCGGACGTGACGGCTGCAATGCTGTCTGATCCGAAGCTGGCTTCGTTACCAGGAGTGAAGGAAGCCGTCATTGCCAACGCCAAAGCAAATCTAGCTGAGCCTGCAAACATCACGAATAAGCTGGCGCGCGATGCCGAGACGCGGTATGCGGAAGTGAAGTCCACTGGCGACATTGACAAGGACAGCGAGTTGCTTTTACATGAGCAATCGTCGTTTAACGATTACCTTGCCCGCACCGGATTGGCGGAAGATGCCGATGTTATGAAAGTAATTGACCGTGAAATAAAGGCAGAAGATATGGAAGTAAGCAAAGCGAAGTCACAGGCTGACGCTGCAAAACAGGCGGCTGCTTGCTTGGCGGGTGCGCTATGAGCATTAAAGAAAAATGCGCTGCTGGCGTTCGTGATGCCTATGGCCGTGAAATGTCCGATGTCGAGATTGAAGATTTCGTGGCTGACATTGAGCTGCGGGCAAAACACATTCGCGCCAAAGATGCCAGCCTAAGCATGACGGACGCGCTTGAAAAAGCGGCTGCCGACAAAGGCAATATGATTAAGATGGCAGCGATTGCCAAGAAGCGCGCAACCTATATCGGTTTCCGACGTGCTTTTGAAACGATTGACTTTATTGATACGTCATTCTCGGGTCGCGAAGCTGAGGGGCTGTATTCGCGCGTAGTTTCCACCGAGGGCGGCGAAGCATTGTCGCGTATAAGCTCAGGCAATGAGCAGCGAAATTTGCATCAGGCTTACATGGGCCAGTTGAATGCAATGCTTTCTCGCGAAACGGATGATATCGCCAAGGCGTTCAGTAAAAAATCACCCATCAGGGGCGACATTGCAGAGGCAATAGCCAGGCTGAGCGATGACGCAAAAGACTTTTCGGACCTTGACCCAACGGCGGTAAAGCTCGCAAAAGCGGTTCATACAGTTGGCGAGATTGCACGCAGCGATCATAACCGGGCGGGCGGTTTCGTTGGCAAGGCAAAAGGATACGTTGCCAGCCAATCATTTTGGAACCCTATAAACATTTCAAAAAATCTTGAAGGCTTCCGCGCCGTCATGGAGAAATGGGATTGGGAGGAAATGGGCTACTACACAAAGGCAGATATCGAAAAAGCCAAGCCATACTTTGAGCAAAACATGAAAACGGGTGTCCACCTCGGCCAGCCAAATTCAATCCCAAAAGCAAAGGGGTTGCAAGGCATGGCTCGCGGCGCGGCGCAAGAGCGCGTCATTCACTTCAAGTCAGCGGCCGACTATCTAGAAGCGATGGATATGTTCGGCCACGGCGGATTAATGGAAACAATCCATTCCGACCTTGCTCGCTCTGCAAAACAGACTGGCATGATGCGGGTATTCGGGCCGAACCATATCAATACATTCGACACCATCGTTGATACCATTTCACGCCGCATGCAAAAACGGGGTGGCGATGTTGCAAAATTCAAAAGTGAGGCTGATGCAATCAAAGATAACTTCCTTCGTGAGCAGGATGGTTCTCTTGATATTCCGGCCAATGAATTGAAAGCGAAGCTGTGGTCAAACGCTCGCGCACTGGAAAGCCTTGCGCACTTACAAAACACCTTTGCCGCGACCATGAATGACGTTGCGACAATGGGCATGATGGCGAAGTGGAACGGATTAAACCCGGTTGAAGTGATTGGTGAGGGTATCCGAGGATGGTTTGAAGGCATCCCCGATAACGCAAAGCAAGATGCACTGGCCGACCTCGGAGTTTACTTTGAGTCGCAAGTCGCATCGTTTGCTATGGATAGAACCAGCGTTGAGCCATCGGTATCTGGCTGGATAGGCAAGGCCCAGCAAGTGATGTATCAGCTAAACCTGCAAAATAGGATGACCAATGGCGGACAAAACGGCATCGCGCATGTCTTGGCTAGGAACCTATCCCGCACATCGAAGCTGGCTTATGACGCACTGGACAAAGAGTTCAAAATAACCTTGGGTGCATACGGGATTGATTCTGGCAAGTGGGACATCGTTCGCTCTGTCGTGCCGGTCAAAGACTACAAGGGCATTGACATAATTACGCCGTCGCAATTACGCGAGGTTCCTGATGCTCAGTGGAAAGCGTACTTGGACGCAAAGGGCGTGAAGTCGAGCAAGTTCGCTATTGATGAGTTGCGCGAAGAAACCTTTGGACAACTTCGTGGGTACCTGATCGACCAGATGGACTACGGTGTGCTGTCGAGCAGCGCAAAGACTCGCGGCATCGTTAAAGGCGGATCGCGCGCCGGCACAGATAATGGTGACATTCGCCGTGCCGTATTCCAATTCAAGTCGTTCCCGATTGAGTTCTATCATCGCGTAATAAAGCGAGAATTTAAGCGCGGCTCGCCCATGACGGCGGCGGCGCGGCTGATGGTTTACACCGGAACCGTGGGCATGATTTCCAGCTTCTTGACTGACTTGATGAACGGCAAGGACCCCCGTGCATTGACGCAGAATCCAGTCAAGACTTTACGCGACGGCCTGTTGCGAGGCGGCGCTGGCGGTATTTATGCCGACACATTAAACACCCTGATGCAAGGCAAGAACCCGCAAGAGGCTGCCGTGCAGTTGGCTGGACCCATAGCTGGCGACGTTTTCGGCAAGGACGGCGTTGTGTCGCTGATAAACAAAGGGGCGCGAGACTTGACAGCTAGGGCGCAAGGCGACACCGAGGAAGCAAACAAGCAAGATTTCGCCTCGACGCTGCTGAAATTCACGCAATCCAACACGCCATTCATTAATCAATTTATGGTAAAACACGCAATAAATTATATGTTCATGTACGAGCTTCAAGAATCGCTTAACCCCGGCACCCTCGAACGCATGGAGAAGCGCATGCAGGAAGATACCGGGCAAACATTTATGGTTCCACCTTCGGAGACAGTGCAATGACACTCGCCAATTTGCAGAACTCAGTTCCCTATGGTGGAGACGGCGTTACCGTAGCGTTCCCCATCCCCTTTCCGTTTGAAGTCAACGCGCACATCAAAGTGTATCTGGTCGTTGATTCAACCGGCATCGAGACGCTGCAATCAAACTACTCGCTGACGGGCGCAGGCGGACTGACCGGAACTTGTACGATGGACACTGCGCCGGCCATCGGAGAGACGCTGTATATCCGTCGTGTGTTGCCGCTGACGCAGGAAACGGACTACCAAGATAACGATGCGTTTGATGCGGCCACCAGCGAGAAAACAGTTGACCGGCTGGCGCAAATGATTCAGCAGCTTGCCAAGGATATCTCGCGCACCCTGAAAATGTACGGTGAGATAGGCGAGGACTTTGATGCCAATGGCGCCAAGATAACCGGCCTGTCTGATGGTGTAGAGGTAGATGATGCGGCCACAGTTGGCCAAGCGTCAACACTGGTGAACGCTGCTGTCGCGCTGGTATCGACATTCCCCGCATTGGCAGTCGTGACGACGTTCGCAAAGACTCTACTGGATGATACCACTGCGGCGCAGATGCGCACCACTTTGGGGCTGGGTCCACTCGCTATATCAGCAGCAGCGGGAACCACCGGTGAGGTTATTCGCGGCGACGGCACTGCCTCGAATATCATCACGGGGAACTTTACCATTGATGGCACCGGAGCAAGCGCTGGATCAGTAACAAACGCGATATCGGCCTACTCGAACAATACAGGCGCAGGCTCGGCCGTAGCTGTTGCGCTGGTAAAAGAAAAGAAAACCAACAAGAAAATATACATCAATGTGTCAAGCGCGCTCGGTATCGACGTTATCGCAACGCAAGCCTTCAATGTCTCCCTTGATGACGGGGCGACCGACCACTTTGAACTTTATTCTGGCGGCATGCGTGTAAAGGCACTGGAAATCGGATACCGTGAGATTGGATGGGTGACAAAAAACACCAGCTTTACGATTGACTTGGCGACCGACCTGACTGCCACGCCAAATCTTGGGCTGCGCAAGACCGATGCGAATCCATATAACTATACCATTCCATTAAACGCTACCGATGCTTTTCCCATTGGATATGTATTGCCCATCGCAAACATTGGAACCGCTGGCTCTGTGTCCATAGTTCCAACTGGCGGCGTGACGCTCAGGCTTGCCGGATCAACATCAGCATCAGCAACTCGCGTGTTTGCTGCCGGAGCATTTGGCGGTATCACAAAAATAGGCGCAGACGACTGGATCGCCTACGGCAGCGGTGTAAGCTGATGACTGCCGCTATCATTGCTGGAATCACGGGAACGGTTACTGTTGCGCCCCTGAGTGGGTTTTCCGACAAGGCCAGCGTGTCTGGTTATTACTCATGCACTGGCACTGTTGGTACCTGCCTTGCTGCTGCAAATCTATCCACCGACACCGTTACCGTCACATCATCTGGCGGAACTGGGGCGGGCCCGACATTTGCCTGGACCCGCGTATCCGGCGATGTATTCACCATCACGTCAGCAGCGACCGCAGCCACGAATTTCACTATCTCCTGTGGGCGCGGCCTTACCAAATCAGCTATCTACCGATGCACGATTACACGCGGGGCTGCGAACTATACGGTTGACGTGACGGTAACGGGGCAGTATTACTACGCAGCAGACGGCGACCCTCCAGTTGGAGAGGAACCTTAGCAACTGGCTTCATGGCTTCTTTATACTCAAGCCAGTCTATTTTTAGCGCGCGCGCACGCCACTCGGTAGCCGTCAATCCGTTTTCCTTCATGTAGGCCACGACAAGCTTGGTCGTCAGCTTCTTTTGACGCAGAGCCCACTCGCAAAAATGGAACGCCGTGTGCCGGTAGCTGAGCGTTTTCTGGGCATGACGAACAGCCTCACGCTTTCTTATAGCAGGCATCCTTGCCATCAATCCCCCGTATTCTGGGCGACATCCCCAGCCGTATCCCATACCGACTTGCGCTGGTGTGTAGCAACGCGCTTGTAAACCGAGATAGAAACGCAGTGATCGTTCTCTCGAAGTACGGCGAGTTTTGCCTCAAAGTCCTCGAATGTTTCCAGCCTGATCGTTTGCGGTTCCTCGCCCTGTCCGAATTTTGCAGTGATGATTGCGTAGCACATGTTATTCCCCCTTGATTAAATCGGATCGTCGTGTTGCCCGGCGCCTGTCTCGTTCAAATCAGTCGAGCCCGGAACCTCTTGGAAGTCGCCTTCGATTGCTTCGGTCACTGGCGCTTGTGCTGCAACAACGGCAAGGCGTGAGGACTGTACTGGCGCCTGAGTAGCGGCCGGAGCCGGCGCCATATCGACCGCATCATCATCATCGCGATCAAGCACGTCGAACGCTTTGCGGCTACTGATGGGCAGACGTTTGGCTAGTCGCTTGATAACCGACTTGATGGCCATTTCGTTGTACCACGTTTTCCACGGGCCGTACTCGCCGGACTTGGAAGCGGCGCGGATTTTCTCCACCTCCAGTTTATCCATCACGGCACGATACTTGCTGCCGTTCACGTCCGTTGCGATGGCATAGCAGCCAATCATTTCGCCGCGCGCTTGGCCGAACTGCGGTGGCGAGTGCGTGATAAACGGATTGTCGCCAAGCTGGTAGTCGAACTTGTCGCCGTCGCACACGATTTGACCATCGACCGAGAATCCAGCATCGGCCAGCGTCTTGATAATGCCGCGCACCATTGGCATCCACTGGACTTTTTTGATCCAGACATCCTTGCCGTCGCGAGATACTTTGGTCTTGAAAATGTTGAGTACACCCTCGCGCCCATCGGGCAGCAAGTTGTCCTGCGCGGCCATCATTACTGCCGTATAAAGCGAGTCGCGGTCGGCATCGACAAGCTCGGGATTATTCTGGATCGCCGTGATCGCCGTGCGGGTAAACTTCTCCACCGACATGTTGGCGGGCAAGACAGCTTCGTATTTCTTTTTTTGCTCAGGCGTGTTGATGACCTGGCAGACTTGGTTGATGACGGAGAGTTGGCTCATGCAACACCGCCCGTGAAGGCCACCACAGAATTACCATTTTCATCTTTGTCATTGCAGAACGCTTCAATTTGTTGCCGACGCTCAAGCACCTCGGATGCAGTAACAGGCTTGTCTTGCTTCAATGTATCATCAAGCATATCAAGCTGATGGCTGCTGGCATCTTCAATCTTGGTGCCGGCAGTGATGGCGAGTACGAGTTCATCCTGCGTGGCGAGATTGCCGACGAGCGTATCGCGAGCTACAAAGTTCACGGCGGCTTGACGGTTATTAGCGCGGACCAGCCTTGCAGTGAGGCCGGGGACGGTAGAGCTGACGCGGTAGATTTTTGACATTGGTGCGACTCCGGTTGGTTGTTGGTTATCGTATTTCTTTGCAAGGCCCCTGATGTGATCCAGAGGTGCCTGCATAGCATGAATTAGTGTGTCGCATGTTGCCAGCGTCATATCACACCCGCATAAATAAAGCAGCAAAGTACAAACAATAAAGTGACCAGAAAAAGCATTCCGGTGGCGATGAATTTTTGGCGGTTGGTCATGGTGATTTAGCCTCGAAGTGTTGTCCCTTATATCCACAATGCAGGCCATGCCAGTCGGTAGAATGATATCCCCTCTCTGTCTCGCAAGAAGGCTCTTTCGATCTGCCAGTGACCATGCTAATCGTTGATGGATGAGTGCACGATGGCGGTCTAGCTGCCGAGAAAACAGAAGATGGCGCATTGCTTTTGAAGTATTTGCAATCAACGCAGTATTTACTCACCCTTACTCTCCTTCTTTTTCTTCTCAGTCAATCGAAATGTCCGATATCCCGAACGCTCGTATGCGATGGATGCAGGCCCGACAAACCCCGCCGAGATATTGTAGCCGTCCAGCGTGACCTTTTCGGCATCACCGATCATGGTCAGCAGCTCGGCTTTCAGTGCTTCGCATCCGCGCTCGGCATTGTTTTTTATCTCTGACAGCGTATTCAGTGCCGACGCCACCCGTGTTGCTCGCTCACTATCGGACAAGTCGAGAACCTTCCCTGGTTCTACATACTTGTACAATAGGGAAATGAACTCAGCATCCTCGCGATAATCGGGCTCCGGCGCTTCGGACATCGCCCAAAATTTTTCGATGCTCGCACGTAAGGCCGCGCCAACTTTCGGATCATACTCGCGGAAAATCAGCTTGGCCGAATTGCCGCCGACTAGTGCCGCAATGCAGCCCCATGTGTAGCCGTGGTGGCGTGCAAGTTCGAGCTGATGCTGATGCTGAATCTCGATGTGCGATGGCGCTTCCGGTGTATCGCCACCGATCCATTCGTTCTTGTAGATCAAGCTATCCACATTCTTGATTTCAAGCACGCCCTTGCCTCGCGTTGGGCAGATAACCTCGAAGTCGTAGCTCGCGCCCATCCGTAGCACTGGATCGCGCAGATACTCGTCCATGCGCCTTACCGTCCATCCTTGATCGGAGGCGATACCGGCCGCAATCACATCCTGCAATCGCTGGCCCCAGGTAATGCGGTCATTGTCGGGAAAGCCAGCTTCGACACCGCGCTTCGTGTGATACAGCTCGAACAGCGTCGAGTAAGGCGACAGGCCGAAAAGCGCAGGGCTCTCCGTGGACGTGATGTCGTTTTTGCGTAGGGCGAGCCACGACTTCTCGTCGGGCGGGTTTAGTATCTCAACAGTCACAATATCTCTCCCTTATCATTGCTTTTCGGTTTACAGGCCCCGCAAAACCATCTGCCGAGCCCCTTGTGTTGTTTGTCCTTCTGTCCGACTTCAAAGCCGAACGGTGCATCAATCAGTCCGCAGTTTTCGCACGGGTGCCAGAGGATCATCAGGCCGGTGCTAGATAATCGCCGCATGCGGACGGTGCGGTTAGCATCATGTGTTGGCATGTTGCGTCAACAAAATCTTTGCGTATCTTGCCCAAGCATAAAACATTTTACGGCTTGGCTTTTTGTCACCAATTCTCGCGGTTGTTTCAAAATCAATGCCGTCTGCGTTTGTACCGCAAGCATGAAAAAACCAGAAACCTCCTGGCTCAGATATGTTAAATGCCATGCAAGCACGAAAGCTTTTAGAAGCTATTATTTCATCTTTACAATCGGCTTTATTTAGCATGTTCATCCACCATTTCCATAAATTCTTGGATGCGCTCGCCAGATGGTCGGACTGCGTATAACTGATGCTCAGAAAATCCATTGCTAGTCATTGCGTGTATTTGCCAAGGCATTCCAGCTATGTCGCGCCGACAGACAATGTTGTACTCAATATCAGTTCGGGCGGCCATAAATAACATCCCTCTCCGTAAGCTTAATCCCCTTCTTCCGCGCCAATGTCAGAATCGCCGGCATCTGGTGTGCGGGAATCAAGCCGCCTTTGTTTTTCTGCCACCTGGCGACCGTGCTGTGCGATACGATATTCAGATCGCGAGCCAATGGATAGGTGCCGCCGAACAGTGCGATCACTAATGCCGCTGGCGTGATCGGGCCCAGTGCCACAACGTCTCTTTTTTTACCTGCCATAAGTGCCATCCGAGTTGTCATGTGCGCCCCTTGTTTTTGACTTATGGCCAGCGTAGCTTAACAGGCGGCGCTTGTCAAGCAATTAATTTGGCGGCGTTTATTTTGCAGCGCTTACGAAAAGGTGCTTGACAAGCATTAAAATAGGCGTATTGTAGGCACATCGAAACAAAACACATACCGCAACACATGGGAGTGGGCAGATGAATCAGGCAACTAAGACATATTTAATCGGTTTGGATTACGGAAGTAGCTTCGCTGAGATGGAAGTGCAGGCAGACAGCGAACCCAATGCACGCAAAGTTGCTTGGGCCGCATTAACCGAATTCCAAAAAGACAATCTAGCTTCCATGGAAGTTATAGATGAGCAAGATGAAAACGGCCCATTAAGCAAGGTAGGTCAAAACATTCTTAATGAAACTCAGGCAGTGCTAGACGATGCTATCAAAACTGTTGCTCCAATTACCAAAGCAAACACGTTCTCAAAGAGCATAGATACCGGTAAGGTTTTTAGCGGCGAAAAATGCGCAAACTGCGTGGCACTAGAGCAGAAACTTGCAGCGAAAGATGAAGAGTTGCGCATGGCTTGGTTAGTTCAAGAGTCGAAGCAAGACCGTATCAATAATCTAACCTTCGCTCCGGCCTGCTCCAAAAAAGAATTAACCCTATGCAAGTTCACGAAGGGGCCTTGGATTGTGCATGGCAACGGCTTTGATTTAGAGCCACTTGTTGTTGGAACGCCGCACTACCCAATAGCAAAGGTTAATCATGTTGGCGACGAAGAAACAATAGCAAATGCCAAGTTAATGTCCTCCGCGCCTGATCTTTATGAGGCTTTGCAGGCGATGCTTGAATTTCCAAATGCTGGCCCATCGCATGATATGGCCCGCGCCGCCCTCTCGAAGGCAACCGCATGAGCGCCGCCCGCTTTGATCGCGACGATCTGATTGAGTCCCGCATTGAGCGAATCATGGGCGATCCTGAATTGCTCAAGACTGAGATTAATGAAATCGACTTCTTTGCAGATAGCAGGGTGATTGATGCAATTCAGTCAGGCGATGAACTAGAGCTTGGCCGCTTAATCATGAGCAAGCTGTCAAACCAGGTTAACGACACCGCCATCCAAGAAATTGACGAAGAAGCTGCCGACCGTGCAGAAGCGCAAGCCGTTGCCCGCTATGAATCACGCATGGAGGACGCAGCATGAGCTTCGTTCGTGACCAGTGCGCAATTATGAGTCAGCTACAAATTGATATGGCGCGTGAGTTTGCATCCGTGCCGCCACCCCTTTCCCCGTCCCCGCTGCCCAATCTACAAGACACGGAACGTCATGGCGGCGGGGATTTACCTTTTGTTTCACAAAATACTGGAGATTGAAATGACTACTTTATCCAACATGGCCGCATCGTGCGCCAATTCTCAATCGGACATTAAAGCGATTGAAAGCAAGCTGTCTGATGACATTGATTTGTATTACACCGACTGGCGCGAAAACGTCATGGAGCGTGGCGGAGAAGAATTTTCTCCTAGCTTTGGTCAGTACTGCAAAATGCGCCGCCGCCAGGACTCGCCATGACCCGCTCCGAGCGCACCGCTTGCGTGTTTATGGCTCTGATATTCCTGGACTTGGCTTTGGTAGCGGGGAGTTATTTATGAATGTTTTGGAAGTGATGGATGAAGCTGCTCGATTGCACATGGACAATCTTGACGAAATTGCGGCCAGAGAAATGACTCAAGCCCGCGCTGCCGTTGCTGAGCTGATTGAGGCTCATAAGGCGCTGATTACATTTAGCTGGGACTGGTTTAGCGAGTGCATTGACGATGAAGATCGTTTCGAGGAACGGGAAGCAATCAAGAATGCCCGCGCCGCACTCGCCAAGGCCACGCCCTAATGTGGCCCGCCCTGCCACACGACGAGGACGAGGCGGAATATCTACGCGACCAGGATAGAAGCAGACGGCAGAGAGCAAACCGATTCATTCACGATCCTGAAACGCCGGATGATGAGGAAGAATAACCGGCGCACGCGTTGCCTAGTGCCTGCGCCACCTTTTATGTTTTACGGTGTAGCGGCGTGGTAGGAACACGCCAAGAGAGTGCCTGTTAGCGCTGATACGGGTCTCTTGCAAAAGTTCGGGGGAATGCGAAACAGCGATAACTTCGCAGGCAGTCCGAATTACCAAGTGCAAATCTTGGCTACGTCACTACACCACCCCACCTACCTTATGGAGATTTTATGAAATGGCGATTATTTGCAGATGAAAAACCAGAAGATGGGCAGCGCTGCCTAACAGAAATGAAACATGGATTCATCAGCGGGCGCTACCAAAAAGAAGACGGCACCTTTTTTGGATACTACTGGTGTGACATGGAATGGTATGCCTCCCGCTGGATTCCTATTGAAGAATTTGAAAGAAGCTAACCCACCGAACAGAGGCGAGAGAGATGAGTGATTTAGCGAATACCCACGTTTACCCAGTGGCAACTATTGACGGCTACACGCAGACCGGAATCACCCTTCGTCAGCATTACGCTGGATTGGCTATGCAAGGGTATTGTGCAAATCCGCATGACTCAGTGAATAACAAGTCATTTCAAGAGTTGGCAGTGTGGTCAGTAGAGCAGGCAGACGCACTAATCGCAGCACTGTTCCAATCACAGACAGCCAAGGAGTGATATGAAACTCAAGCAAGAAATTATCAGCCTGCTTTCTCATTTCGATGACGATGGCAATATTCTGCCGAATAAGATTGTTACGTTCAAAATTGCTTCAACAGATAGCTTTGCCCCTAGTCAGTGCAAAAGAGTTGACTCCCTTATCGGATGCATGGCAGAAGGCAACGAATACCGCATCGAAGACGCGCCCAAGCGGCCTAGGGAGGTTTGGGTTACGTTCGATAGAACTGGCCCACTGAACGTATCAAACACCATCGTTCCAACTAGACATGATCAAGAACTTATCCGCTTCATCGAGGACACGCCGCGAGAGGTTACGGATGCGGATGTTGAATATTGCTGGGGTTACTACATGCAAATGCACGAAGAAAGTGCAAAACAGGCATTCAAGCGGATGCTCCAACACTACGAACAGGAACGTTCAAAGTGAAAAGTTTACGAGACGCAAGGTGTCAGTGGCGGCAAGCAGGCGAGAAAAATACGTGCCGCGTGTTTCGGCATCCAAAGTTCGGTCGTATTGCGTATTTATTAATTAGGCCGGAGCGACCAGCAATGCGCCGCAGCGCCGCACGGTTGATGGGGAGGGTGAGGTGAATAATCTAAAAATGCTACGTGAAAATAATGCATATAGCTTGCAGGACTTGGCTGAGCTTTGCGGTGTATCGAAGCCGCAACTTCATGTGCTTGAAAAGCCGGATGCTAATCCGACATTGCTAACTGCTTATAAAATTGCCTCAGTATTCGATGTTCGCGTGACTGATATTTGGCCTAACAATTTCAAGGTAATTGAAACCACTATAAAAGTCCGGCGAGTCGTCGGAAAGGAGCAAACCCCATGACAAATTTAGCGGCGGCGGTTGAGCTGGTTGCGAA
>ERZ650308.843-NODE-843-length-16460-cov-5.274368_pt1 | contig 16460 bp, 17 predicted proteins | sample MGYA00376244_ERZ650308 | MGnify/ENA primary metagenome ERZ650308 (study PRJEB26733, sample SAMN07839295) | wastewater metagenome | biome: small river; feature: stream; material: water | place: USA: North Carolina | collected 2016-04-26 ... | reverse complement strand
CCCAGCTCTTCAGCTTTGGCATCTAGTTTCTTTTTCATCTCATGTTCGGTAGCTGCAATATCTTGTAAAATGGTGTGAGTAGTTTTGTAGTCCTCAGCTAGACGATGCTTACGGCCATCTAAGTCACGGTCTTTAATACCGCTACCTCCGCCAGAACCTCCACCGCCACTACCACCATCTTCATCTTCGCCAAACACTTTAGAAAGAATCCACGCAATTAGTGCAGCCACAAATGTACCTACACCCACCGCAATTGCAATCTTAGCACCTTGGCTCATGTCTTCTAACGCTTCTTGAGAAAGCGTTAGATTCGTACGGGTGTAGTCACGAGTAAAATGTAAATGAGTTAGATGTTTGGATTCTAAAACACCGGGCTCTAGTGATTCCATTTGAATCGCTATATCTTGGTTGACACCGCCAGTCTCACGGATGCGGGCTAAGATATCCGTAACATCCATATCTTTACCAGACCACGTATCGTGTTCTTTATCACACTCCTGAAAAAACCCTTCATCTAAGTCAGGGACTTCTTCAGTGTTTAGATGGCTAACGCCATTATCATTAATGTCTGTGGACATGATTTTCCGCCTTTTTCTTTTCGATATCTGCTGCTGCCGCAGTCATACGTTTCAATAGATTATCGAGGTCTTTGTTTGCAATCACTAAAGCAGCGTGTCCGTCTGAATAGGCTTTCTCTGAGAACTCGTAGATAGAACGCAGATTCATAACCGCTGCTAGGAAATTACCCGTTAGTTTGTATTGGGCTTCGGCATACTTGATGCCTTCCACAATAACAAACCGTACTTCGGTAGGGACTTCATTACGGTTAGCCAACTCACCTTTAATACGTAACAAAGACTCTTCGTACGTACCGCGTTGTCGCTGAAAGTATTCAGCGGCTTGACTAATAAAAACATTGGCAGTAAAAGCTAGGTGGGAAAACTCACCTAAGCGTTCCTGAAAATCGTTAATATTAGGCATACGTTGTTTGTTAGCATTATCATGAAAACGCAATGAGGATATGCGTTGAGAGAAATAGCTAGTGACTTCGCCTCGAGCAGAGTCCTTACCATTTTCGACATCAATCGCAAAACCCTCAATGGGTTGTTGGCGTGATAGTGTTAGAATCGCATTGAGGTCATTAACAGGTTCTTTCTTGATTAACGCAAAGTGCGTTAAATCCGACATCCATTTAGTAATGTACGCGTGAAAGTCTGGCTTCTGACTGGCACTGTGTTGTTGGTGTATTGCGGTACGGTCGTACAAGTCACCTACGAAACCATCCATAGACTCCCATAACTGCATGACGCTAGTAGCACATTCTAAAGAGAACTTACGTCGAGCATCAAAAGAATCAATCACAGCTTCCAGCGCATGTTTAATTTGCTGGATAGTTGTTTTCCATGTGTGTGATGTTAGGAACATAGGTAGGCGTTGTCCGCCATTATGCCACCGAATGTCCGATGTAAAGAGAGCAGCGTTGAGTAGATACTTGCTAATATCATGTTCGCTTTTAGTTAGGTGTTCAATTTCTTTATCGGTTTTACCCGCTTTCTTCAGTAGATTAACGCTATCAGATTTGATGTTAGCAGTTAGCATGACTTCTCGGGAGATAACATCTTTTAACGCATCTACGTTAGTTTGAATCTGGTTTTGAATACCCTGATTCTGTTCTACCAGATTATCAAACGATACCGTAGGGTCTTTAACGTTATAGTTACCCGAACCTCCGCCACCGGACCCACCGCCGTTGGAACTACCGCTACCGAAGTTAGTAAAGAACTTTGTAATCATTAACAGAATGGCAGCAATCACGCCACCTGCTATAACCATTTTAATACGGTCTATAGACTCTACTGCATACGTAAGGTTATCAGGGGTAGGAGACATAATGACCATACCCCTCGGTTTACTATCGACTATACAGCCAGGACTAATGCTCTCAAGTGCTAAGACATACTGCTCATTTAAACCTTCGTTAGAAATGATAGCATCTCTTAAAGAGTCTAGTCTGCTTTCTAAAGACAGACTAGACTCTAATATCGCTTGAAAGTCAGCCTCGCGTGGAACGTGAGCTGACATGTTCCACCCCTTAAATCGCAGTAGCTAGGACATTACTACCATTGGTTTTAGCATCCGCTTCTGCCATGGCAGCCGTAATCTCACCGATTAAACCAAACCAAGAACTGTAATACTCTACGTATTGACGTGAGTTGACATCTACTAGCCCTTGGTCGTTACGTAAACGACCGACTTCAGCTTCAATGACACGGCGAACATCTTGCGGGAAATAGTCAGGCATTGCAGCCGCAATGATGGGTAGAGTCGTTAAAAAGTCTTGAGCTTTATAAACTAAGTTATAACGCATTTCATAAAACTTAAACGTCAAGTCCACTGTACCCATGATATCAATTACGATACCTTCGTTAATCTTGCCTAAGATTTCTTTTAAAGGGTCACTGTACGTACGAGTAAAATGAATACCTACAGAAGGCACTGCGGATGTAGGGAGTGCAAAGTAAACTGAAAGCGCACGCGCAATGGCGATGGAAATCAATTTATTTTTATCTTTGTCTAAATGCGGGTTAGACGTTTGAGATAACAAACGGCGCACACGAGATGCGATAGCGACGGGGTTCATGTGTGTTTCCTTTTAGAGTTGTTTAAATTTAGCTGCGTTAACGTAGAGCTGGTTGCTCAGTAACGCTTCAATTTCTTTGGCAGCTTCTTCCTGACGCAAAGCACTGCGACCTGACGGCATGATAACCGTCCAAAATAATTCTAACAATGTCCGCTTGTCGTCCAGATTGTTTTCAATAGACTCTACCGCAGCAATGTTATCCAACACCTGTTCCCGACGACCTTTGTCTAAGTCTTTATCTTTCAGCTCTTCAATCATTTGCTGTTTGATTAGACGGATACGCGCTTCAGGGTCATCGTAGATTTTACGTGTAGGGTTAGAGAGCATGACGTAAACAATGATACCTACGGGAGCAGCTACTAACAATGCTAAAAACATAATGAGTTTAATGCATTCGAAGAACGTGTAGGTAGCGCTGTTCATGGCTGAACGTGACCAGTACTTACGGTAGAGTTTATCTAACGCAATGGCGAGGTCTTTGCCGCCATTGAAACGTACTACGAACTGGTCTGCTAGCTGCTCACAAGACCGCATTTCGTAAATGTTAAAACCTGTTTCACTGCGGGACTTAACAGCAAAAGTACTAATCATGACAGACTGCGCATAGAGTGAACGGATGTGTCCGTTAGGCATTGCAGCAATCTTTTCTTTAGCAGCTAAATCTACGCCTAAGACTTTCTCAGCTTCTACTAAGGTATCAAAACGTTGTTGGTAGGTTTGTAAACCTACCATGGATTTAGCGACACCACTCATGACGTGTGCACTGTAAACCATAGTACCTAGGTATTTAAAGTAAGTCCATAGATGACCTACTTCATGACCAATGATAGCGGCGATTTCGGAATCGGAGAAATCTTTATCTTTTAACAAGCCCATACCCATGAATACATCACCACGGATTTTCGTGTAGATGCCTGTCACTCGACCTGTACGGCTATCAATACCGCCTTCAATTTTACCACCCATAGCGGCAATCAGATGCGCACCTAAGTCATCAGGGAATGGTGACTCACGATACCACGCTGCAATGAATGGATGGTTACGGTCTACTTGTGGTAAACGAATGTACGCAGCATGCGTATCATACGCCAATACGTCAAAAGTAATTAGCATTCCCGTGAAGTTTTTAACGATGCCTGGAATGTTAGCCTCGGTCAGTGACTCAGTATTGTACTTTCCGTTTTTGCGGATTTCGGTAATTGCTTCGGTTAACTGTTCATGCATTTTATCACTTTGAAAGGCTAAGCTTTCAAAGGAAAATGTAATATCATTTTTTGGAATGCCCATATCTAAATCTCGTTTGTAAAAGCCTGTAATTAATTACATCACATAGTGATATTACGTAGGTCTTCGCTTATTTTACAATAATAAGGAGTCAATGAATGTCAGCCATTCCAGCGAGTTTAGCTAGATTAGGTATCAGTGATACAACAGTAATCAAAGGTTACGAATGTAAATTTGCAACATACTGCCCTCCAGCTAGTGGGCAGTTCAATACAAAAGATGATGTGCATGTAATAAAAGAATACATACACTTAAAAGATAAGACGATTATCCCTAACGTGAAGGTCGTAAAGAACTTCAAACGTAAGTACTGGGTGACTCGTCCACTGCATCAAAACCACAAAGACAAGAAGGAATCTGAGGATTTAGCTAAACTACAAGAGTATACATGTACGCAGTCTGAATTATCAGACGCTGTCTCTCGTTCACTCTACGGTCGTCCAGGGGGCAACAGTCAGTTTAAACAACTCGCTAAAAGTCCTTACCTCTACGGTTGTGATATCAGTAGTACCGCCTTAATTAAAAAGGCTTACGAAGATAAATTCCCTGAATGCATGTCACCACAATCTACAGTCGCCGTACTCGATATTGAAACCGATGTAGTCCGTGGTACAGGTGAGATTCTAGTGGTTACGTTATCGTTTGGTACTCGCATCTACGTTGCGATTAACACGGCGTTTATATCCTCCATCGGTAATCCTGAAAAGGAATTACAATATCTGGCTAATAAACATCTAGGGAAAATCCTAGAGGAACGTAAAGCTAAAGTAGAGTTTGCATTCTTTGATACGCCAGGTAAATGTTGTAAAGCCGTTATTGATAAAGCGCATGAATGGTCACCAGACTTTGTAGTCGTCTGGAACATGGACTTCGATGTACCTAAAATCACCGCATGTTTAGAGCGTGAGCAGTACGATTTAGCTGAGGTCTTTAGTGACCCACGAGTACCTAAAGAACATCGCTTTTATAAATACAAACAGGGTAAAGCACAGAAGGTCACGCAAGCGGGTAAAGTGATGTCACTAAACCCTGCGGATAGATGGCACGTTGCTACATTCCCTGCTGGCTTCTACATTGTAGACGCCATGTGTATCTACCGTAGAATTCGTATGGCTAAGGGTAATGAACCTAGCTATGCGTTAGATGCTATTCTTAAAAAGCATTTGAAAATCGGTAAATTAAGTTTATCGCAATATGACCATCTACACGGACTAGCATGGCATCAAGCGATGCAGAAAGAAGAACCTTTCTTCTACGTCATCTACAACATCTTCGACTGCGTGGGTGTAGAGTTGCTAGACGAGATTACTAATGATGTCCGCTCTACGTTTCCTACGTTGTGCGGTAACTCTGATTTCAATAACTTTACTTCTAACCCTAGACGGTTAGTAGATGACTTACATTATTTCTTTTTAGAAAGAAAGAAAGTCATTGCTACAACGGGTATGGATTTAGTAACTGATGATGATGAGTTAGTCATTGGTCTGAAGGAATGGATTATTACCGTCCCTGCACATTTGATTGCAGAGAACGGAGTTAACATAATCAGTGGTTATGAAACTCAAGTATCCATGATACGGATTCACCTAGCAGATTTGGACATTGAAGGTACGTATCCGAATATTCAAGTAGCTGCTAACGTAGCGAAAGAAACGACATTGCGTGAACTAGCACGGATAGACGGTGTCTCTGAACGAGTACAACGTTTAGTGGGCATCAACCTCTCTGGAGGCATCGTTAACGCTATTGAAATAGGAAACATGGTGTTAGGTCTACCTACGCCCGATGTATGGCTAATCGCTGCGCTGAACGACCCTGACTTTTAAATCAAAAAAAAAAGAATAGAGAAGAATAGATTAGACACTCTAACCCTAGGGCTAGAGTGTCTAATCGCTAGGGCGACATAGGAATGTTTGCGTCTAGTTCAGGATGGGTATCGTAGGTAAAAGCTTGAATAAGTACCGATGGTACGAAATTAGTTAACGCACCAATAACGAATCCTTTACTCGCAGGAACCGCATTAGCTATATCAACCATCTCACCGTTAATTAAAATGCGCGAGGTAAAAAACTGTATCTCCTCACTGTCTGCTAATTTAACTGCAAAGTAGATTACGTCACCTTGCTTAGTACTGCAAACTAATTTACCATCTACCGATTGTGGTTTGCGTACGCGACCACGGCTAGACACTACCAGCATTCGGAATGTAAAGCGCTTTTCATGCGCAGTGTATGCCCCAACTGCTAAATTCTCTAATAGTTTATTAGTAAAGACATTTAACAATCGACCACCGAACATCCGCCGTAGAATAGCTAGCGTTATTGGGATAGGCCAAAACACACACATGGTTACCACTAATCCCATCATTAGGAATCCGACCTGCCCACCCTTTTCTTTCTGGAGGTAAAATACTGAGCAGATTAAGAATACAACCATTATCGAAAAATACAAAAAGCTAAAAACATAATTCATTGTGCTACTCCTAGCAAAAAATAAAAAGACGTATAAAAGGCAGGGGCTGTCCCCTGCCTTTTAATTAAGCATGCTCTACGCGTAAAGCATAACCAGCCTGTACACGTTTTGAACCTTCCTTGATAAAGACTGCAACCAGTTTATTGGTTGCAACGCTAAACCCGAGATGGGTAAATGCTACTACGTTGTTGCGTTGATTCATTTGAGGTGAACGTGTTGCTACGCGAACTTCAATATTTTTGTTTAACATTTCACTACGTTTTGCTGATGCTAACTTACGCATTTGTAATACTCCAGTATAATGCGCTAAACTCTCTTTATAATTAAGAACGATAAAGTCGAGAGAAGATAACTCTACCATTTAAATAATATATATTTGAAATATATTGGGTTAGAGCTATCGGCAGATGCCGATAGCTCTATAGGTTTTAACGTGGATTGTAATAATCCAACAATGTTGTTTGTAACTCAGGTGATAGCAACGACGTAATACGACGGATATCAATTTTAGTTAACTCAGTACGGCGAGTACGCAAGTTAGCGCAGTTAACAACCAACACAATCAAACGCTTAAACAAGTCAACATCTTTGCTGTTCAAACGGATGGTGCTCATGAAACGCATGACACGTTTGTCACTGAATACCGTAGCACGATGTTTACAGATGAGCCAGCTAATCGCATCTAATGCAATACGATGCTCGCCATTTTTCAATGACAACGACTCAACGATGGCCACAAAGAATTTACCTTGTTGAGCACCACCAGTTTCTGGAGTGTTAGGTACGAAGGGGTCCATGACCTCTGCGTATTCCTTAACCATGTCGATGCAGCGCGTACACATAGCCGATAAAGGCGCAGTGATTTTGTGGCGTGCCTGAATGTACTCTTCCACGGTTTGTGGCTCAGTAGGCGCGGCTACAGGCGGCGCTACGGGTGCAGTCGCTGCTGGTGGTTGTGCTTCGGGTGCTGCGGATGCAACTTCTGTTTGGACTACAGGCTCAGTTACTACTGGGTCTGTAATTACAGGGTCAGTGGTTACAGGTGCTTCTACTGGTGGCACCGGCGTTACTGGTGTTACTGGTTGTTCCGCTGGTGTGTTGTTACCAGGCATGTTATTCCCCTTATTGTTACGTTTTGACATAAATGACCTCTAACTATAAGCTGCTACAAAGTCATACTCTTTCGTCTTCAGTGATGTTCCATGCATTTTCGCCATAAAGCTACTCATGAACGTAGAACCCACATCAGAAGTCGCTACGTGCAAACCTGTGGGCATAGATGCTAAAGCATCACCCACACACGTCGCACAGAATGACGGTGCTTGTGTTTTGCACATCATAGGAGAAGTCACTAATAATTTTTTACCAATGATTTCCTTAGAGTACGTTTCTTGTGTGACAGGTACTTTTTCAATAGCACCTTTCTCAGTGACATAATATCGACCCACAAAACTCTGAACATTTTCTTCAGTGATAGTCCATTCTAGACCTGACTTAGTACCACAGTACTTTTCAGCGACACGCGTATTCTGGAAGATACGGTAGAAGTATTTAACGGACTCACCACCTAAAGCAGTTTGGTGACCTCGGTTATAGCTACCAGACCGTAAGGAGTTAACCATACCAGACATCTTCGTAATGTCCCAACCTTCTTTCAGTGAGGGAACAATTAAGTTAACGCCTTCAGAGGTGTCGTTGAAACCAGACTCTACACCGTACATGATGTACATACGCAGTCTATTTACTTCGAAGTCTTTGTTCTTCAGATAGAACTTTTCAGCAGGGTCACCTTTGAATGTGGCTTTATCCATTGCGACTAATTCAGCAATGACTTTAGCGAGTACGGCTGGGTCTCGTTTCTGGTCTGCGGTTAATCCCGCTAACAACTCATCACGACGTTTAATAATCGCTGGGTCTACCGTCATGCTCTTCGGTGATGCCGAAGGAGCGGCTAGTGGTGTTAAACCTGCTAACGCACTGCAAGCTTCAGAGTAACGGTTTAGTTCAAATACGTAGATTTTAGAAGGGTCGGAGTTATCAAAGTCAACTTTGTCGGGTGTGATTAACACATCGCTAGGAATACCTTTAGGGTTATCTACTAGCCGTGCTGAGATAATCTCTTCAATTTTAGAGTATTTAATCTCACCATCAACGTAAGGAATCTTACGACCAAAACCATAACACAATACCATGGCGTTGTACATGAGACTACCGTACGTCGTGGTAATCTCTCTATCTAGATTAGGTAGGTCATTGGGCTGTGCAACAATCTCCTCACCGAATGTAAAGAGAGGTTCACGGCGATTACTACCTTCAATCGCCGTAGGTTGCATGTCATTGTTCGGGTCGATAAAGTAAATTAGATTATCCTTGTTAGGGCTATCGACAAAACGATAGGGATAATCAGCTTTAGGGTCATAGCTTTCTACTGTAGAGAAAGCACTAATGACCCACGATTTAAAGCGATAAATGCCTGCCTGTAAACATTCAAGCATGTACTGTTTCTTGTCCATAGCGGATTACCTCTTCAATGTATTTATCCATAGCAATATCTAACTTAGCGATAAACTCTAAATCCGTATAGAGTACTTCAGCTAACTGCTTAGTCTGACGTTGGAAATCTTTTAAAGGAATATCGGACAGCAACGCTAGCCCTACAATTTCCATCGCTGCAACATCTGTGCCTTTAGGTTCGTAGATGGATAATGCTAGTTTATGGTTTTGAATCAGAATGTCGACAGGCGTACCTAAAGGACGCAAGTCATCTACAACTTCAACCTTTAATAAACTGTTGGGATGTTGGTCTACGTAATGCGTAACCCATGATAGTCGTTGAGTATCGTCATTACTAAACACCACGGACTCTTCCGTATCTAACGGTATGTCATAGTAGTTTCTAATCTGACGTAATAAACCCGGACTGACTGAGACTAGATGCGGATGATAAAACACTGCATCTTTTTCAGTAACTAATTCTAACAGATTTGAGAAAGCAAAAATAGGGTCATCGGTATCGTCGATGACAGTTACAATCATTAGGCCATCATCCCAATCCTGTAGCAACACTAATGCCTCAACGATTTTAGTTTTCATCACTACATCGCCATCTATCGTGATGGCGTGGTTAGATAGTACAGTCTCGAGACCTACGGTTAGGATAGTATAGATATCGTCTAACATCATGGCGAGTGGTAGGTCATTTTCAGACTCAACCATTAAACTGATTTCATCCCAAGCAGCAGTAAACCCGATGCGCTGCATTACATCTAATGCGTTCAGATACATTTCTCGACGGGTGTCATCTACCCATTTTTGTAAAAGATTGTCTAACTTGTCGTACATGGCTGAACCCCAGCTACTGTGGTTAAAAAATACACTATAATGTCTTCTATGTGAAACCATACCTTATTGCTAAAAAGGAAAAACAAAATGTCAGCTCGTAAAAAGAAAACGGCTGCGGAACAAGCTGCCGCCCGTAAGCGGTTTCAACACCGCGTAACCCACACTGAAGAACAACATTACGATAATCTCCATACGTTGTATGTCGATTGTAGTAAGAGTTTTGAGCACGTTAAAATGGTTGCCGATATTATTGGCAATAAACCTTTCTTATCGCGACTAACGCCTGAACAAGTTATGGGTGTGAAAGTTCGTTCGGAAACCATTCTGCAAGATGTGAAACATTTCAAACAAACAATTGATAGTATTTACGCTACACATAAACATCTTACAGGCCGTGCTGATAATGTATTGGAAGTATTAGGGACGTTCCAGATTGCCGAACAGTACATTCAATGGCAAGATAGTTACGACAACATTGTCATGACTGCCATAGGTGATTTTACAGATTTCTGTGAATCGATTGTTGACCCACAGCCTGTTGAGCAGGCAGCTTAAGCGAGTAAATGTAATGACTGAACAAACTGAAAAACCAGTAGAAGAAAACACTATTCCAGCTACTGACACTACTGTACCGGCGGAACAACCTGTTGTCGACCCAGCACCTGAAACTCCTGCCCCTGCTAAACCTGAAGTAACAATCGGTACGTGCCCTACGGTTACGTTAACGGAAACGTATCGGAGTCCAGTGGTAGCTAAATCCCTACAGATTCCACTGTTCTCATTACGTTTTAACAGTAAAGAGTTAGAAGCATTAGTTGCGTCCAGTCCTCAGTATCAAGTTAACCCTAGCGAAGCCAGTGCCAGTTGGGTTGACGCATTACAATACGGTTTACGTCAAACAGCTTATCAAGATGGTCAGTTAGGTTCTATCGGGCAGCGTGAGGGCTCTGAATGGCAACAAACTGTTAAGTACGAAAACATTCCGTTACGTGCAGGTAAACCTGCACTCGCTACGTTCGGTGCTGGTCAGCCGATGATTGGTGAACGCGCAGTAGCTACCATTCAACAGGCGATGGGTTTGGGTAGCTACATCCAAATCCCAATCTGGCATTCTGGTTTGTGGATTACATTCCGTGTTCCTACTGATATCGAGTTGTTAAACTTAGAGACGCTAATCGGTGAAGAGAAGATTCGTTTAGGCATGGAAACTCGTGGTTTGATTTATTCCAACTACTCGGCGTACATGATTAACCACCTGATTAATTTCGCGTTAGACCACGTCTATGACTGTACGTTGAAAGACTACACGCCTGACCGGCTACGTAAGTTAATTCGTGTTAGCGACATCCCTTTAATTGCATGGGGTTTAGCGTGTTCCATTTTCCCGAATGGTTACGCACACAATCAACCCTGTGTCGTAAACCCTGAAGTGTGTCGACACATTACTAAAGAAACATTGTATCTCCCTAAAATTAATTGGGTAGATAACAGTGCGTTGAGTAAAGCTCAACGCAAACACATGGCTAATCGCGTAGCACGTTACGAAGAGAAAGATATCTTAGCATATCAGAACGAAGGTCGTGCAGCAGATGGTAAAGCCTACTCTACAGGTGCTATTGGTTATGCGTTACGTGTACCGAGTATCGAAGATTACGTCAATAATGGTTACGAATGGATTAACGACATCTCCGATGCCGTCGACCGTCTGTTCGATAAAAACCTGAGTGAAACCAAAAAAGAAGCGATGATGATTGCCCAAAGCAATCTAACTTCATTGCGTCAGTATGCACATTGGGTTAAACACATTACCTACACTGCTGATAATGGCGATGTGGTAGAAGTTACAGACCCGGCCGATTTAAAGAAACTCATTGAGATTCTGTGTACTGATAGCGAGTTTGTTAAAAACTTTATGGAATCTGTAGCAGATTACATTGAGCAAATTACAATTTCCATTATTGCTATTCCGCGTACCCGTTGCCCTAGCTGTCAAAAGGTAGAAACGAAAGAAGCTGAAGTCATTAGCGAAGACGAAAAGAAACATCCTTACTTAGTCCCGCTGGATGCAGTCAACCTTTTTTTTACCCTCGGGGGTTATCGGACAGTGCGGGCCAAGATGAGCTAAGTGCGACTATTAACCGTGACCCTCATCGGGGTCACGTTTTATATCCACGGTTTGGCCTAAACATAGACTGGTATAAGGAGCTAGCAAAGTTCGTATCCAGTCTACCCGAGTCCGGCTCTACTATGTCTGCAATTGAACGTGAGATTGTCTTAAGAGAATTTTACAATGAAAAAGCAGGCTTAGTGAGTGCTGGCGAATTTGATGACCCCAACCAACCTTATGTTTTAGTTAAGCTAACTAAAGCGGAAGGGTTGCGTGAACTATGGCCTATGCGTGACCGCATACGTCAGTTTAAAATTTACGAGATTCAAAAACATTACGGCTACACCCTCAGTCAGTTCTTTGAGCTACCGCGACCTATGGTTGATGTGATACTAGAGGAACAACGTAGTGAAGAAGAAAAGCTACGGGCTAAACGGTTAGAGATGGAACGTAAAGAAAAGCAAAAGCAACGGAATCAGGGCGGTTTAGAGGCTGGTCATGATTTCCCTTTTATGTTTAAGAAGTGAGGTATACTGTGGATATGAACGACGAGCTCTGGGACCCAGATGACAATCTAGACCCTGACGACGAATAAACTAGCGGAGGGGCAACCCTCCGCTCTATCAGGAAATTTTATCATGGCATTATTAGTAACTAGCGAACAACAATTCTTAAAACTATTAGGTCCTAACCATTATAGCTTTATAGATGGTAATGGCGGTATGGCATGGGACGTTACTGACCTCTGGCGGTTAACTAAAGATTTTCCTAAACAGAAAAAGCCACTGACAGATTTTAATGATATCATTGTTCGCTGGATGAACTTTGGTGGTAAACGTAACGATAAGGATGAAATGATAGTTCCTTTTAATGTAGCGCATTTCGAACGAATTCGAAATGCAGAGCTGAGCTACCCCATTTTAGTTATTAAGGATAAGAAGATACATCCTAACATTCGAGTGGCTGATGGAATGCATAGACTAATGAAATCGTATTTAAGCAATGCGAGTACGATACTGACTGTTGAAATTAATCAGATGCCTGAACCAGATATCATCTATCGAAAGAAATAAAAAAAAGAATAGACACAGAGAGCCTAGGCTCTCTGTGTCTATGTGTTATTTAATATCCCACTTCTTTTTATACGCAGCAATAAACTCTGCATCAAATTGCGATACCCAACCACACTCACTACAAACAAATTGTCTACCGTTGAATTTAGTTCTAGGCATAGAGCAGCGTTTATCCATTTGACCGCAGTAGGGTGAGTAGTGCGGTTGCGTCATTAAGTTATCCCGAACAATACTCATAGTGCCCCCTAAATTGATTTGATGTTATTCAGAATAGCTGGAGGTAGCTTATCTCTTAATTTTTGAATAGCTGTATACTCCTCTGAATGTTGTTCGGCGATGTTGTTAAAATACAGACGAACTTTTCTAACACCGTAGACGCTAGCACCTTTTATTTTAGCATACTCAATAGCATCTCGTGCATCTAAAAATACAAAGTATTCGCTATCATCAGCGCCTTTGTCGTAAAGATATACAGTCAACCCATTTTGTAAAACGGCACCGTGTTCATGTATTGCATAAAAATCTTCGCTTTTATATACCGAGGTCAGAAATACTGGCGAGTGGGGGCGAGTGGGTTTGTAATGTTTAAATAACAACTCACGTTCAGCAGGCAGTAGTGCCTCTAGTGACTCATGATACACTGCATGTCCATGTGCTAAACAACGACGCCACCCAACAGCAGTTAATGTTAATCGTCTAAACTTATTAACATTGGAGGTATTCGATACATCGGGATATAGTTGTCGATTAACGTAGAATTTATTCTGCGCGTGGTCTACACTAATGGCATCGCGAACAGGAGTCTGCGTTATGCGTCGACCATCTGCACCAATGCCTGTTCCATTCATTTCTTCACGATAACAAATGCTATTATCCTTAATGCTAAAAAGATAACGAACATAGTCATTAAAATGATTATGATTAGCAAAAAGCACATTAGGATATGCATCATTTCGGTATACCGAAATGACATTTGCACCCATTAGTTTAGCTAACGTAATAGACAGCATTACCTCATCATCACTATCTGGTTCTAGGTGCGTAGGTAACGCGTATTCTGCTGCAAAGTCAGTAGCTAGAATACTATCGATTCGTTGCTCCTTAGTTAAAGACTTTGAAAGTGGGTGCAGTTTAAACCATGCTTTGATGGTTTGTAAAATAGCCATATTGTTAATCCTCGTAGATAGCCTGCGCTTGTTCCTTAGCGCGTAGCTCTGTGTAAAGTAATCGTCGTATCGACATTATATCCTCGGGTAACGCACCCGAACATGCTAGTCGATTAATATAGTCTGCGGTAATAACGCGCTGTACTAGATACGCCTTTGCAATAAAATGCAAAGACTCGATGTTACCTATTTCGAATAGATTGCTAATAGGTACGGATGAACTCACGATGGGAAAGTGTTTATATCTTGCCACCAAACAAAGACTACCTAAAGCTCCTACACGAATCACCATGTGCCCATCGGGTGATTGTGTTTGAGGTAGATAAATTTCATCACCCTCACGAGCAATATAAACGCCGAACTCATGCGGCAAACTATGCTTACCGCGAACTACGCGAACGTAATTGTTTTGACCTTGTTCGACTTTAATAACTACAGTCCCATTGAGTTCAGCAATGGGACTGAATAACTGTAGTGTTTGCATTACTCGTCATCCGTATTGGTATCGTCAATCTCTTCTAAGGGTTCAGACTTCTCCGCTAATACCACCATATCAAAATCCTCACCCTCATCATCATCCGCACCATCCACTAACTCCCGCACCTCACGATTAATTTTATCTTCATCCTCCAGCTCTTCATCACTGGGTTCTAAAAGCTCTTCAGCTTCTTCCTTTGCAAACATACCCGCAGCAATGCATCGGTTTAACAATGCCCGTGCCAGTTTAAATAACGTGTTATCATCCTCATTGCGTTCCACTGCATCTAACAACTTCTGTGCTTCATCACTGTCATGATGTTCAGCAATTTCCATGACTTCATTACTAAACGGTAATTTACGACCCATGATACACTCCAGCTATCTCAATAAAAAAGACATAAACCCTAATGAGATTGCTCTCATTAGGGTAATGTATATCTGCGTTACTTTGCGTTACAACGATAATCCTAAGTTTACGTTTTTATGGTAAAGTACTTTTCCTCTAAAGCTTTCTTTCTTCCGTTCATGATAGTCTACGTGTGACCGTATATCCAAACAAACGAAATAGTAAAACTCGGGGACTACATCAGGATAATCGCGTAACTCACGTAGACGCCCTAGCGCCTGTAGGTTAGCTTGACGACTACCAATAGCCGTGGTCACCAACACTACTCGTAAACCTTTAATGTCTACGGCTGTACCTGCTGACATTAATGTAGAGACAATAATGTCACTGCTATTTAATACCTCGTATTGGTCTTCCTCAGTATATTTCGTAATGATTTTACTGGGATACCGTTGTTTTAAATCGTTAACAATTACCACACACATCTCGACACTGGCAGCGAATATAATCATTCGCTGTCCCGGTACAGCAACTCGAACATAACGTTCATTGACCACACTGTTAATCATGTGCAAATAGTTACGGGTTAGATTCCCGCGCTTCAGCACTGAGCTTTCAAACGCTACATGTGAGTATGATTGTCGTCCTCGTTGTTTATACTTAATGCTATTCCTATCGTTTAAATGATAGAGTAAGGCACTACAGCCAATGTATTTGTGGTATGCTCCTGCGTTACATCGTAAGCTAGGTGGGAACATGATTTCGTACATGGCATTCGTAAATGCTTTGTCGGAATCTAGAGTAGCGGATAATGCACAGGTTTTACAACCGTGTGTATATAAATCCATACGAAAGTTTAAATGAAAGTCCTGATGGATTTCGTCTACAATCCGAAATCCAATTCGCAAGACTCGATAGAAGTCTACGGGCGATACCCCATGGAACAATGAGGTATCTCGGTTGAGTAGTTCGTAGTTATCAAAATACATGCGCATGATGGTATTGGATATAACAATCATCTTTGCATCTAATGCATCCATCAGCGCTAATTCAATTAGGTCAGCTAAATCTCGAAAGCTTTTAACTAACATCAAATCATCTTTGTGGCCGACTAAGATACTATCTTTACCACTTAAATCTTGTAACCATCTATCGAGATACATGGGCTTCAATACAATTAAAGTCCGTACAGATAGACGTGCCATTGCAACAATGGCACACGATGTTTTACCTTTACCTGTTTGTAATGTAGTGACGGTAGAAAGCTGCGGTCCCGCAATATAATCAATGTGCGGGATTTGTTCCTCGTAAGGTGTGTGAGTAGGTTTTACAACAAAATCACAATGTAAGGGTGTGTATGCCTCGTGGGTTACAATGTTAATGTTCTTTTCTGTGTACCCGAATCTACGCAGGTAATCCAGAAAGCCTGAGAACGAATTGATGTGAAAACGAAATTCTTTGCGGTCTTTAGTCGCAGCGATAAAGTAGCGATTATCTTTGCGGTCTACAGACCCATCCCATTTTCGGATGAATTCATATTCCGCAAAGC
>ERZ650308.842-NODE-842-length-16460-cov-6.563609_pt1 | contig 16460 bp, 17 predicted proteins | sample MGYA00376244_ERZ650308 | MGnify/ENA primary metagenome ERZ650308 (study PRJEB26733, sample SAMN07839295) | wastewater metagenome | biome: small river; feature: stream; material: water | place: USA: North Carolina | collected 2016-04-26 ... | reverse complement strand
TGCGTAAAGAAGATTGTTTCTATTTAGGTAAAATCGCTAAAAAATTTAGTTTCAAGGGTGAAGTCTTAGCTTATTTAGACACAGACGAACCCGAGTTATACGAAAATCTGGAATCAGTGTTTGTTGAATGCAACAAACACTTGGTTCCTTTTTTTATTGAAACCTCCTCCCTACATAAAAACGACTTTCTTAGAGTTCGTTTTGAAGATGTAACTACAGAAGAAGAGGCCGAAGCCCTTTTAGGCAATGACCTATACCTCCCATTAAGTATGTTACCTAAATTAAGTGGTAATAAATTTTATTTTCACGAAGTAATAGGTTTTGAAGTAGAAGACCAACGCCTTGGTGTAGTTGGAAAAATTCAATCCGTTAACGATTCAACTGCACAACCTCTTTTTGAAGTACTCAACGGTGCTGTTGAAATTTTAATTCCAATGATTGACCATTTCTTGGTGAAAATTGATCGCGAAAATAAAAAAGTCGTAATGAATTTGCCAGAAGGTTTGATTGAGATGTACCTTTAGATAGGTTATTCGGAGATTTGTTTATTCGGTTATTCGAAAAAATCAGAAATCATCATTCATTAATCTGTAATCCGCAATCTTTATGTCTAAATTCCAATTCAAACAATTCTCACTCGAGCAAGATCAATGCGCTATGAAAATTGGCACTGATGGTGTATTACTAGGCGCTTGGGCTCCAATTTTACACAATCCATATAGCATTTTAGACATTGGAACTGGAACTGGAATTATTGCTTTGATGCTAGCACAACGCTCTAATGCAGCCCAAATTGACGCTTTAGAAATAGAAGAAAACGCATACGAACAAGCCACAGATAATTTTGAAAATTCGCCTTGGAACGATCGCTTATTTTGTTTTCATGCAGGCTTAGACGAATTCATGGAAGAGCCGGAAGACGAGTATGATTTAATTGTATCTAATCCGCCGTTTTATGCTGAAGATTATAAAACAAATGACGAACAACGTGATTTAGCGCGCTTTCAAGACGCACTTCCTTTCGAGGATTTAATTGAAGCCGCTGATTTATTATTATCCGAAAACGGAATTTTGGCCGTTATTATACCTTATAAAGAAGAAGAACGATTTTTAGCTATCGCCAAGGAATTTGAATTGTATCCAATAAAAATCACACGCGTTAAAGGAACCCCAACTACTGAAATCAAACGTAGTTTATTGGCTTTTAAACGTTTTGAATTACCTACTTTACACTCAGACGAGTTAATCATCGAAACAGCCCGCCATCAATACACCCCAGAATACATCGAACTGACAAAAGAGTTTTATTTAAAAATGTAGTTTCGTGAAATTATAACATTTTATTTTTATTTTGTTATATTACTTTGTGTAAATTTGTTTTCATAAAAACCGAATATAATGAAGCCAGACTTATTTCAAGCACCTGATTATTACAATTTAGATGATTTATTGACTGAGGAACACAAATTAGTTCGTGACTCTGCTAGAGCATGGGTAAAACGAGAAGTTTCCCCAATTATTGAAGATTATGCACAACGTGCAGAGTTCCCAAAACAAATCATTAAAGGTCTAGGTGAAATTGGTGGATTTGGCCCTTATATTCCTGAAGAATATGGAGGAGCAGGATTAGATCAAATATCCTACGGACTCATTATGCAAGAAATTGAACGTGGCGATTCAGGTGTGAGATCAACCTCATCTGTGCAATCGTCATTAGTGATGTACCCTATTTGGAAATACGGAAACGAGGAACAACGTCAAAAATATTTACCTAAACTAGCAACAGGTGAATTAATGGGATGTTTTGGTTTGACTGAACCCGACCATGGTTCAAATCCTGGCGGAATGACGACCAACTTTAAGGACAAAGGCGACCATTATTTATTAAATGGTGCCAAAATGTGGATTTCTAATGCCCCGTTTGCAGATATTGCGGTGGTTTGGGCTAAAAATGAAGAAGGTCGTATTCATGGGTTAATTGTTGAACGCGGTATGGAAGGTTTTACAACTCCTGAAACACATAACAAATGGTCTCTTCGTGCATCTTCTACTGGTGAATTGATTTTTGACAATGTAAAAGTTCCTAAAGAGAACCTACTGCCTAATAAATCAGGATTGGGAGCTCCGCTTGGCTGTTTGGATTCTGCACGTTATGGAATCGCATGGGGAGCTATTGGAGCTGCAATGGATTGTTATGATACAGCTTTGCGATATGCTAAAGAAAGAATTCAGTTTGACAAACCAATTGCCGGAACTCAATTACAACAAAAAAAATTAGCCGAAATGATTACAGAAATCACTAAAGCTCAGTTGCTAACCTGGCGTTTAGGTGTGCTAAAAAACGAAGGAAAAGCTACTACCGCTCAGATTTCAATGGCAAAAAGGAATAATGTTGAAATGGCTATTCAAATTGCGCGCGATGCGCGACAAATGCTAGGTGGAATGGGAATCACAGGCGAATATTCTATAATGCGTCACATGATGAACTTGGAATCGGTTGTTACCTATGAAGGGACGCACGATATTCATTTACTAATTACAGGTATGGATATTACAGGAATTTCGGCATTCAAATAAGAACAAACAGTTATTAAAGTATTCATAAAATCGATAGTAAAAGCTTCTTGTAAATAAGAAGCTTTCTTACTTTTACAAAAAATTAGAAAAATGAATATTGAAACTATAAACAATAGCATTCAGTCTCAAAAAGAAACTTTACTTCAACACTCTCTCTACAATAAAGTACAAACTCTAGAGGATTTACATCATTTTTTAGAAAATCATGTGTATGCCGTATGGGATTTTATGTCTTTATTGAAAGCCTTACAATCTAAGTTAACTTGCACAACAACTCCATGGTTTCCAACAGCCAACACCCAAACTCGTTATTTGATTAATGAAATTGTGGTAGCCGAAGAGAGTGATTTAACTTTAGATGGCCGTCGCCAAAGTCATTTTGAAATGTACTTAGAAGCTATGCAAGATTGCGGAGCGAATTCTAAAGAAATTGAAGATTTTTTAACTAATCTCAGTTCCTTAAACAATATTTTTGTTGCCATTAAAACAAGTAATTTACATCCTAATATAAAAGCGTTTTTAGATTTTACATTCAGAGTTATTGAAGAAGGTAAAGCTCATGAAATCGCAGCAGCATTCACATTTGGAAGAGAAGATTTAATTCCGAGTATGTTTACTGCTATTTTGAAGAACTTTCAAGCGAATTTCCCTGAAACAGATTTGAAAAAACTAATTTACTATTTTGAACGACATATTGAATTAGATGCTGATGAACATGGACCTATGGCTATGGGAATGGTAACTGAATTGTGTGGCAATGATGCTAAAAAATGGAATGAAGTAGAAAAGATTTCCATATTAGCTCTAGAAAAACGCATCGGCCTTTGGGATGCTATTGAAGAAAGTTTATCACTAAAAACTGAAATGGCCTAATTTAGAAATTTTCAAAACACAAAAAAGCGAGAAAAAATTCTCGCCTTTTTATTAATTTTCAGGAGCTAATTCTAATTCTAATCCATCTAAATCTTCGGTTATGGGTATTTGACATCCTAAACGACTATTTGACTTTACATAGAAAGCTTCAGATAACATAGCTTCTTCATCTTCTCCTTTTTCTGGCAAAGACACATCGTTTAGCACATAACATTGACAAGAAGCACACATCGCCATTCCGCCACAAGTTCCTTCAACTGGAAGCTCATAGGCTTTACACAATTCCATGATATTCATCGCCATATCTGTTGGCGCCTGCAATTCATGGACCACTCCTTCTCTGTCTTTAATTTTAATTAAAACGTCCATTTGTAATTTATTCTTTAGTTGTATTTATTGTTATCAAAAAAGCAAGCTAAAGTACATTTATGACTGTTTCAATTTGAGGCGCGTATTTTTTTATGGTAGTTTCAACACCCGCTTTTAAAGTCATCTGATTGACACTACAGCTTGTACACGCCCCTTCAAGACGAACTTTTACATGCTTATCATCTTCAATTTCTACCAATGAAATGTCTCCACCATCCGAATTCAAAAAAGGTCTAATTTCCTCTAGGGCTTTTAGCACATTCGCCAATACTTCTTCTGTTGTCATATCTTTAAATTATTTTTTAACTGCTGAACAACCTGCCATAGTTGTAATTTTTATTGCTTCAGTCGCTGGTAAACTTTCGTTTCTAGCAACCGTTTGTTGCACAACATTGCGAGTAATTTTTTGGAAAACAGCTTCGATCACTGAACCTTCTTGCATCGCGGCAGGGCGACCATAGTCTCCTGCTTCACGAATAGATTGAACAATTGGCACTTCGCCAAGGAAAGGAACATTCAAGTCTGCAGCTAGGTTTTTAGCTCCTTCTTGTCCAAAAATATAATATTTATTATTAGGTAATTCCTCCGGTGTGAAATAGGCCATATTTTCGATAATTCCTAAAACTGGAACATTGATTGCTTCTGATAAAAACATGGAAACTCCTTTTTTGGCATCCGCCAAAGCTACAGCTTGAGGCGTACTTACAACAACAGCGCCTGTTATTGGGAGCGATTGCATGATGGAGAGGTGAATATCACCTGTTCCAGGAGGTAAATCAATTAAAAGAAAGTCTAATTCACCCCAATTAGCATCAAAAATCATTTGATTCAATGCTTTAGCTGCCATTGGTCCACGCCAAATAACTGCTTGACTTGGAGAGGTAAAAAATCCTATTGATAAGATTTTTACTTCATAACTCTCAATTGGTTTCATCTTAGATTTACCATCTACCTCAATAGAAATTGGTTTCTCATTTTCTACATCAAACATAATTGGCATAGATGGACCATAAATATCGGCATCTAAAACCCCAACCGAAAATCCCATTCTAGCTAAAGAAACAGCTAAATTAGCTGTAGTTGTAGACTTCCCTACACCTCCTTTGCCAGAAGCGACTGCAATAATATTTTTAATTCCAGGAATCGCTTTGCCTTTTATTTCAGGTTTATCCGCTACTTCTACTTTACTATTCACCTTCACCTTAGCGTCAGGGGAAATCAAATCATGAATTGTTTTTTTGATATCGTCTTCAGCTCTTTTTTTAATGTGCATTGCTGGGGTGTGCAAAATTAAATCTACCACCACTTCATCGCCAAAAGTAATTACATTAGCTACTGCACCACTTTCCACCATATTTTTCCCTTCTCCAGCAATTGAAATAGTTTCTAATGCTTTTAGGATCTCTTTTCTATCTAATTTCATTTTCTTTTTTATTAAAAATACTTCGTCTTAGCAAATGGGTTATGTTCCTTTTATTTAAACTGAATATGAATTGCAAATATAGCAGATTCTATTCGTAATTCCGTGTTTTTAGATTGGATTTATTGATATGAAAATCAATACTTATTATTTGATTTTAAATAGTAAAATCAGAAGAATTATCGGTTATTGGCTCCCAGAAATGACTTTCAAAATCAACAATTTGATTGTCTTTAATTCGAATTCCTTCATTTTCGAGCAATTGCTGCATTAAATTGGTTCCGTCAAAATGTAATTTACCCGTAAGCAATCCTTTTCTATTTACAACACGATGGGCTGGAACATCATCTAAATGGTGCGACGCATTCATAGCCCAACCAACCATACGAGCAGAACGGGCTGTGCCTAAAGCTTTAGCAATGGCTCCATAAGAAGTTACTTTCCCATAAGGGATTTGCCTTACAATGTCGTAAACGCGTTGGAAAAAATTATCGTTTGCCTTAGTCATACACTAGTTAAGTCCAATAATATTGAACAATATTGAATAATGCTATAATTGCAACTACAGCAGTTATACTTCCGATAATTTTATTCATGTTTTTCATGAAAAAATCAGTTTTCGTTTCAATTTTTACAAAAAACAGAATGTAACTGTAAAAAACTAGAATAGATCCAAGAATTGCACCAAAAACAAAAATTAGTATGGAAAGAGGTTCAAAAATAAACCAATTTAAAGAAGCTAACCAAAGACTTACTACAACATAATATGGGATTGGAAAAAAATTCAATGCCGATAACAACATCCCTAAAAAAAAACGAGTAGAAGTTCGTTGTTTAATCACCTTACCTTTTATTTTTTTCGGTGGCGAAGCAATCCATAGAAAGTAGACCGCTAAAATTGAAAAAATAACAGCGCCTATTTCTCTAAACAAAAGACCAACTTCTGGACGGGCTCCAATAAATTGAGCAAATAAAATTGCAAGTGAAACTTGGACGAAAATTACAATTACTGCTCCGAAAACAAACCAAAGAGCAGCATTCTTACCTTCTTTACTATTGACTTTAGCCACAGTCATATTGATTAATCCAGGTGGAAGAATCCCTATTACCGCACTAATAAACCCAAAAAATAAAGTGGAAATTATAGTCATATAGCCTTTGTTTCAGTACCAATGTGTTGCTTTTACTCCAAATCCTGAAACTGAAACGACACTATTTAATTTTAAATCTAATATACGTAATTGCTTTGTTAATTTCTAAATATTGTTTCTCATAAAATGTTTGAAAAGCAGTAACCTCTTCTGGACTTCCTTCATTTGTATACACATTATGATTAGCGTATACCACTTCATGACCTTCTCCATGCAATAATCCAAGGGTGTATCCGTGCATGAATTCACTGTCAGTTTTTAAGTTCATCACACCGTCTTTCTTCAATATTTTTTTATACAACTTCAAAAACTCTGAATTAGTCATTCGGTGCTTCGTGCGTTTGTATTTTATTTGTGGATCAGGGAACGTAATCCAAATTTCATCTACTTCATTTTCAGCAAAAATGTGATTAATCAGTTCGATTTGAGTTCGAATAAAAGCAACATTATGCATCCCCGTTTCAACAGCTGTTTTAGCCCCGCGCCAAAAACGCGCTCCTTTAATGTCAATTCCAATAAAATTTTTATTTGGATATCTTTCGGCTAGACCTACAGAGTATTCTCCTTTTCCACAGCCCAACTCTAAAACGATTGGATTGTCATTTTTAAAAAAATCTGAATTCCATTTGCCCTTTAACGGAAATAAATCACCTACAACTTCTTCTCTTGTAGGCTGAAAAACATTGTTAAACGTCTCGTTTTCCTTGAACCTTTTTAATTTGTTTTTACTTCCCACTTTATTTAAAATATTTTGGCAAAATTAAGGAAATATATAGGATAAAAGTAGGCTTCATTAGAATTATCTTAGAGAAAAGATAGTTTAAAATGTTATGATTTAGATCGAAGACGTGTTATTATGGGCTGTTCAATAGGAGACTTAATTGTTATTACTGATTTACTAGTCTCATTTGGGATAGTCATTGATAAAACATAATGTTTAATTTTCCATTGTCCTCCTGTTTTAACAAGTACTCCTGAACCTCTACAAATTTTCATTTGTGTATCCAATAATTCATCAAACCAAGCGGTATTTCCTGTTGAATCAAAATAAATATGTCTCTCTAAAGTAGTAAAAGACCAAGCCTTTCCTTTATCAAAATGAGGTTTGGCATAGTTTTCAAATTCTTGTTTATTCCAATATTCAGTAGCGTCAGTCCCAATAAAAATTGCATCATCTGCCATTACATCAAAGTATTGTTTGAAATTAGCTTCTGAAGCTGCTTTGTGCCATAAATCCACTAATTGGTTAACATCATTATTTTGTGATTCATTTTGAGCAAAAAAAGATAAAGAATAAAAATTCAATAATCCTAAGTATATAAATTTCTTCATATTGGTATAAAATAATAGTTATTGTGGTTCTGTAAAACTATAAAAATGAGAGCAATAATTACTAAAATTAAGAGAGAAACATAAAAAAAGCCATTTACTTTCAATGAGTAAATGGCTTTTTAATAATTATAAATTATACTATACTAGTTTAGCTGCAATCAAATACTCTGCGATTTGAATGGTGTTTGTAGCAGCTCCTTTTCTTAAATTGTCTGCTACAACCCACATATTGATTGTGTTGGGTTGGCTTTCGTCACGACGAATTCTACCTACAAAAACTTCGTTTTTACCTTCGGCATAACGCGGCATTGGATAAGTAAACGTATCCAAATTATCTTGAACCACAACACCATCTGTTTGACTCAAAATAGTTCGCACTTCATTTACATCAAAATCGTTAGTAAACTCAACATTTAAAGCTTCACTGTGGCCCCCAACAACTGGAACACGAACAGCGGTTGCAGTCACAGCTATGGAATTATCACTTAAGATTTTCTTCGTTTCGTTCACTAATTTCATTTCCTCTTTAGTGTAACCATTGTCCTCAAAACTATCACATTGTGGAATACAATTTCGGTTGATTTTATATTTGTATACCATATCTCCCTCGATACCAGCACATTCATTTTCGAATTGTTGTACGGCTTTTACTCCCGTTCCTGTAATGGATTGATACGTTGAAACAATGATACGTTTGATATTGTATTTTTTATGTAAAGGTGCTAAAGCCAATACCATCTGGATTGTTGAACAGTTGGGATTAGCAATAATTTTATCGGTTGCAGTTAACTCTTGAGCATTGATTTCTGGTACTACTAACTTGATCGAAGGATCCATTCTCCAAGCTGATGAATTATCAATCACGGTAGTTCCTACAGCAGCAAATTTTGGAGCCCATTCTAAGGACGTACTTCCACCAGCAGAAAATAAAGCAATATCTGCTTTCATATCAACCGCTGTTTGCATACCAACAACTTTATATTTTTTTCCTCCAAATTCAATTTCTTTACCCACTGATTTTTCAGAAGCCACAGGAATTAACTCCGATACCGGAAAATTTCTTTCTGCTAAAACTTTTAACATTATTTCGCCAACCATTCCGGTAGCTCCTACTACTGCTATTCTCATTGTATATAATTAGAGTTGAATTGTAATTTTATTTGACAAAAATAACCAATAAAGAGTTTGGAACAAGTGTGTTCACAAAAAATAACAAATTGTTAAATTTATAACATTTTTATTTGTTTTTCAACAAATCGCGGATTTCAGTAAGTAATTGTTCTTGCGTAGGGCCGCTTGTCTCTTTAGGAACTTCATTTTTAATGATTTTTTGTTGGGCTTTTTCGTAGGCTTTTAAAACTATAAAAATACAAAAACCGATAATTACGAAATCAAAAACAGTTTGAATAAAAGCTCCGTAATTAAGAGTAACCTCAGCAATAGCAGGCGTTTTTTGAATACCATTCTCTGTTACCGCAGGAACACCGTCTTGAAGTACTAATTTTAAATTCTTGAAATCTACCTTTCCTAAAAGCAGCCCGATAGGAGGCATTAAAACATCATTTGTAAATGAGGTAACTATTTTTCCAAAAGCACCTCCAACAATTACCGCAGTGGCAAGATTAACTATCTCGCCTTTCATTAAAAAAGCTTTAAAATCTGTGAAAAATCCCATAAATAATTACTATAAAATCTTATTCTCTATAAAAAATACGCTTCACACGTTGTGAAATACTGGTTAAAATTTCATACGGAATCGTATGTGTTTTTTGTGCTATCTCAATTACCGTTGGGGAATCTCCAAAAATAATAACCGGATCACCTTCAACACAATTAATTCCAGTAACATTAACCATCAACATGTCCATACAAATACTACCAATTATTGCTGCTTTTTGTTTGTTTATCCAAACATAGCCTACTTCATTTCCCCATAACCTGGAGATTCCATCAGCATAACCAATAGGGATCGTGGCTACATCTGTTGAGCACTTTGCAACAAATCTCCTTCCGTATCCTACACTTTCACCTTCTGAAATTGTTCTAATCTGTGAAATGACTGATTTTAAAGTACTAACATTTTCCAACTGTTTTTGTTCTTCCTGATCGTTAGAAATTCCGTACAATCCAATCCCTAACCGCACCATATCATATTGCCCGTGAGTAAAATTACTTATCCCAGAAGTGTTTAGAATATGACGAATAGGTTGAATATCTAATTCAACCATCAATTGTTGAGATAAGATTTCAAATAACTTAATTTGATGTAATGAAAAATCAAGGTGTTCGACTGCATCACTCGTGGCCATGTGCGATAAAATACTTTTGACAATTACATGTTGATTTCCTTTCAAGGCAGCAATTAACTCTTCAATAGTATTGGATTCAAAGCCCAAACGATGCATGCCTGTATCCAACTTGATATGAATAGGAAAATGTCTTAAGTTTTTTTGTTCTGCAAGTTTAAGAAAAGCATTAAGCCCCTTCAAACTGTATATTTCTGGTTCTAATTGATATTGAATGATTGCCTCAAAACTGGTTGTTTCTGGATTCAAAACCATAATTGGCAATTGAATTCCTGCATTTTTTAATGCAATGCCCTCGTCTGCAAATGCAACTCCCAAATAATCAACACAATGATGCTCTAATAATTTAGCTATCTCTACTCCGCCATTGCCATAACTAAAAGCCTTTACCATTACCATCATTTTGGTTTCTGGCTTCAATTTTGATTTATAAAAACTTAAATTATTGCTAATCGCATTCAAATTCACTTCAAGTACCGTCTCATGCGTTTTTTCTTCAAAAGCAGTAACAATTTCTTCAAAATGGAAACTTCTAGCCCCTTTTATCAGAATCGTTTCATTTCGTAAATTATCACTATCAAATTGTTCAATAAACTCATGAGTGGTAGCATAAGTTGAACAATTAACAAACTTGTGTTTGAACTCCGAAATCGTTTTGCCAATTCCGATTACCCTATTTATTTTGTTAGCAATAATTAATTGTGACACTTTAGAATACAACTCCTCATTAGACAATCCGCTCTGAAAAATATCAGAAAGTATAACTGTCTTTTTTTTGTGATGCTTTTGACTTTCTAAAAAATCTAAAGCTATTTTTAAAGACTGAAAATCGGAACTATAACTATCATCAATAAGTGTAGTCCCGTTAATTCCATTCTTTAGTTTAAGTCGCATTTCTACAGGATAAAGCAATCGTATTCTACTCTCAATAATTAAAGGATCATAGTTAAAATATAACAATACCATCACACAGTGAATCGCATTCTCAATAGAAGCATTGTCTTGAAAAGGTATGGTAAAATTGAAACTGTTTAATTTATACTTTACATGAAATTGAGTGTTTTCGATTCCACTAATTTTTTGGATAAAAACGTCTGCTTCTTTATCATTAAAACTCCAAGAAAAAGTATTCAACCTAGGATTTAAGAAAGCATCAATAGTTTTGTTTTTATTATATATTAATGTGTTGCAATTACTAAACAATCTAAGCTTCTCTTTAATTTTTTCTCCTATGGAAGCAAATCCCTCATCATGTGCAGATCCTATATTAGTTAAGATACCAATCGTTGGACGAATAATATCTTGTAACTTTTCCATTTCAGCTACTGTGGAAATACCTGCTTCAAAAATCCCTAAATTATGTTGGCTATTGATACCTAAAATTGAGAGCGGAACTCCAATTTGAGAATTATAACTTTTGGGACTTCTTATGATATTAAAATCTGGGCTTAATAGAAAGTTAAGCCATTCTTTAACTATCGTTTTTCCGTTACTTCCAGTGATGCCAATTATTGGAAAATTATATTGACTTCGATAGCTAATTGCTAATTGTTGTAAGGCGATTAAAGTATCCTTGACTACTAAAAAGTTAGCTTTACCAAGGCAATTTTCAGGTATGTGATTGACTACAAAATAACGAACTCCTTGACGAATCAAATCCTCAATGTAATGATGAGCATCGTTATTTGGCCCTACAAGTGCAAAAAACAAACTTGTAGCGCTATTTTGCAATGACCGACTGTCTATCGATATAGAATCAATCGTGTAATCACTACAATCTCCAATGAATTGGGCATTGAGATTTGAAATGCTATTTTGGATGGATATTTTCATGTATCAAATTAAGAAACTCAGGTCTTAGTGAATCAAAAATAGTACTTCTTTTCGAATTCGAGCTTTATACTATAAAATATAAAAGACCAACCCTATATTTAATGACCTTGCATTAATTGGATTGCCTGCAATTTGAGCTGTTTTAAACAAAGAATTCAAACCGTACTGAATGTATAAATTAGCACTACCATATCCTGCTGCAGCAAATAATCCGTACTGGATTTTGTTGAAGTCAGGATTGTTATTAATGACTACATCACCCAAATTACTAGTAAATACAGACCTGTCAAATACCAAATAACTTAGTTTTAGTCCTGCATGAATGCGAAAAAAAGTATGATTTTGAAAAGTAGAACCCCTCCATCTCAACTCTATAGGAACATCTAAAAATAATTGTGAAAACTTATTGTTAAAATATTTTGACGGATCACTCAATAAAGAATAAGAGGGTATTCCGTTACTGGTTGATATGCCAATATTTTGATTGTAATTATTAAAAGTCAGTCCTAATCCTGGTGCAATCGCTAAATTTCTTTTTGTATTTATTGGCATGTCTCTCAAAAATCCGGCAGTTAAACCGGCAGCAAATTTGTCATTTGAAAAACCAACAGGTGTTTTGTTTAAAAGATTATAAGTAAGCCCGATAAAAAACTGATCTTCTCGGTACAACGAATCGATTTTAGTTTCAGAGATGATTTCTGATTTTTGATTCTCCTGACCAAAAATAGGAATACAATACAGTATAAATAATTGGAAAACCAAAATCGATTTTACATAGCTATTCATTTCTTTCATAGGGATTGTATTAATTATTCCTAATAACAAAGATACCGATTTGAAGGTTGAAAATTATGTAAATTAAAACAAAAAAACTCAAGATCGCTCTTGAGTTTTAATTTTGCAGAGAGGATGGGATTCGAACCCACGATACAGTTACCCATATACAAACTTTCCAGGCTTGCTCCTTCAACCACTCGGACACCTCTCTAATTGGGATTGCAAATAACTTAAAAAAAAATGAGGTATAAAAATGAAACAAGACTATTCTTGAATTTCACCACGCAATGGTGTTTCAAATCTATTTTTGAAATTAGACGGTGGTGTATTTTGTCCTAATAAATACATCAATTTTGTAATCGCAGCTTCAGTAGTCATATCTTTTCCTGATATAACGCCAATTTCAAGTAAAGCGGCACTGGTTTCATATTGTCCCATTCTAACACTTCCACCTGAACATTGCGTTATATTAATTATATGAATTCCATTCAGAATTGCTTTTTGCAAAACCAATAAGAACCATTCGTCAGTAGGAGCATTGCCAGACCCATAGGTTTCCAAAACGATTCCTCTCAAATTAGGAATTGCCACCACAGCATCAATTAATTGTTCGCTGATTCCAGGAAACAATTTTAGAATAATAACATTGGTGTCTAATTCTTTATGAACCTGCAATCTCGTATCCACGTTTAAAGGCAAAAACAAGTCCGAATTAATTTTAAGATGCACCCCTGATTCAATTAAAAAAGGATAATTGGGCGAAGTGAATGCTTTGAAATGTTCGGCATTGATTTTAGTAGTTCTATTGCCACGATACAATTTGTATTCAAAATACAAACATACCTCTTTCACTACTGCTTCACCATTTTCACGCAAAGAGGCAATTTGAATAGCGGTAATTAAATTTTCTTTAGCGTCGGTTCGCAAATCTCCTATGGGCAATTGAGACCCAGTAAAAATAATTGGCTTGCCCAAATTTTCCATCATAAAACTCAAAGCCGAGGCGCTATAAGACATCGTATCTGATCCGTGTAGCACTACAAACCCATCAAATGAATTATAATTTTCTTCTATAATAGTAGCGAGTTTCACCCATTTCTCCGGATTCATATTGGAAGAATCAATTGGATTTTCAAAAGAAATAGTTTCGATTTCGCAGTCCAATAATTTGAGCTCAGGAATGCGTTGCAACAATTTACTAAAATTGAACGCTTTTAAAGAACCTGTTACGAAGTCCTTTTTCATACCGATAGTGCCTCCGGTATAAATCAACAGTATTTTTGCTTTAGAAAGCATTGGTATATTTTAATTTATTAACAACCGGATTCGCATACATAGCTAAAAATCCATCTATTGCAACTGGATTGTCAGTTCCAATTCGCATTTCTAAACGGCGCTCAAAAAGAGATTTCTCAGATTCCGTATACAAATGAGAAAAGGCATTCGATTTATTCACAATATCGTAAGCAATAAAATTAGTGGGCCACAACTTATAATTACTCAAAATAGCATCATCAATTTCTTGTGCTAGTGCCTGAATTTGTTTGTTTGACGAATCATTTTCAGTTATAATTCGGTCAATTTCTGTGTCCAATACTTTTCCGATATGCAAATGGATGCGTTTCTTTTGCCCCATTACACCACTCATAATCGTATTAAAATCTTCATTTTTAGATTTTACATAGACTTCATTATTGGCTTCCGCCAAAAGTTGAGGCATTTTTAAAACGTCTGTTGGGTCGTATTCGTAAGAAATAGAAACAGGAACAATTTTAATTTTTTTGAAGTACTGCATTACATCGGCTTCGTCTGATGCCATTCCAATCATTTTTAAAACTCCTGGATTGGTTTCGTCATTTCCGTCTTTAGTTCGACCTTCTCGCTGCGCAATCCAAACCGAACGATTTTCGTGCAACAACAACTGACCCATATATTCTGACAATAATTTAGAACTCTGCAACATCTCTCTTGGCGACAAACCTCTTAAAACTAAAAAGTTGCGATTCAATCGCGCCAAAGTTTTGATAAATGATTTCTTAACTAAATTATCTCCAATGGCAGATGCCGTCATCAAATGGCCATTTTGAAACAAAGAGGCGTTTAACAGTGTAGTATCTAAAAGAATGTCTCGATGATTCGAAATAAACAAATAGGAATTGTTTTTTTCTAAATGCTCAAATCCAGAAGTAGTAAGTCCGTCAGAACTATTTTCAAGAATTTTTTGAACTGTTTGATAAATAAAATTACACTGAAAATCTCGTATGGAATGGGTTTTTTTCAATTGCTCTTTCCATACCTCATCCTCCACATCAGGGAAAGTAAAATTCATCAACGCCTTCATCATCGGATGGGGAATTACACTTTGTAAAGCCTCATTTACTTCGGTTTCATAAAAAGGGCGTATTACGTCAAACTTTTGCATTTTGAAATCATTTTATTGAGAACAAAAGAACAAAAAAAATATCAAACTAAGTCTGATTCTGAGTTAAATCCCAAAAATAGCTTTGGAATTTTCGGTGGTAATCCTTGCAATTTCCGATAACGGCATGTTGTATAATTCTGCTAATTTTTGAGCGACCAAAACAGCATAACTACTTTCATTTCGTTTGCCTCGATGCGGTACAGGAGCTAAATAAGGTGAATCCGTTTCAAGTACTATGTGTTCTAATTCGATTTGATTTAAAAACTGATCAATTTTACCATTTTTGAATGTCGCAACGCCTCCAATTCCTAATTTTAATCCAAACGAAATAGCTCTTTTGGCTTGTTCCAAATCGCCCGAGAAACAATGAAAAATTCCAAATAATTCAGGAGATTTCTCTAATTCCAACACTTCGAAAACTTCGTCAAAAGCATCTCTGCAATGAATATTAATGGCTAATTTATGTTGTTTTGCCAATTGTATTTGGCGTTGGAAAGCGGTTTTTTGGATAGCTAAAGTTGTTTTGTCCCAGTACAAGTCAATCCCAATTTCGCCAATAGCATAGAATTTATGAAGGGCTAATTGTGCTTCTACATGAGCCAATTCGTCCAAATAATTATCTTTTACATAACAAGGATGTAAACCAATCATCAGACGTACATTGTCTGGAAATTGCGCTTCCAAATCATACATTTTTTGCGTTCCAGAACTATCAATTGACGGTATAAAAAAACGAGAAACTCCAGCAGCAATTGCTCGCTGAATCATCTCAGTTCTGTCTTGGTCAAATTCTTCTGAACACAAATGCGTATGCGTATCGGTAATAATCATAAATTAGAATTTATAAAATTTAGACGCGCTTTTTAAAAGATAAATAGGCAATAATTGTACTCAATAACATCAAAATACTTGCTAAAACAAATGGCGCTCCAGGAAATTTAAATGGAGCTTCGTTATGAGTAAAGTAATAAAAAACAGTAGACATCATTGGAGGTCCAATAATTGCCGAAGCACTCATCAAACTCGACATTGTTCCTTGAATTTCGCCTTGCTCATTAGCAGGAACTTGTTCTGAAATTACAGCTTGCATGGCAGGTCCTGCAATTCCTCCTAAACAATACGGAATCAAAAACACAAACATCATCCAGCTCTCGGTAGCAGTAGCAAACAAAAACATCCCTATAGTATACAAAGCCATTCCTACATAAATACTTTTTTGATTTCCAAGTCTTGGATTAATCCAACGGATCAAACCTCCTTGTACTAACCCAACTAAAAGTCCAATTACACCTAACGATATTCCTACCATTTTCTCGTCCCAATTGAATTGGTACATCGTGAAGAAACTCCAGTTGCTATGCACTGCGTGAGACGCTACATACAATAAAAAAGTAGCGATT
>ERZ650308.841-NODE-841-length-16492-cov-7.058648_pt1 | contig 16492 bp, 14 predicted proteins | sample MGYA00376244_ERZ650308 | MGnify/ENA primary metagenome ERZ650308 (study PRJEB26733, sample SAMN07839295) | wastewater metagenome | biome: small river; feature: stream; material: water | place: USA: North Carolina | collected 2016-04-26 ... | reverse complement strand
TATCAAGATCAAGGATGCGGATTATATTTTTTGGAACCCCAGAATTTGCAGTAGCGAGCTTACAAGCTTTAGTAGAGGCGGATATGAATGTGGTCGCAGTAGTGACTGCTCCTGACAAGCCTGCGGGGCGTGGACAACAGATCCAATCTTCCCCCGTTAAAGTATATGCCTCCTCTTGCGGTTTACCGATTTTACAACCGGTGAAATTAAAAGATCCTGATTTTTTAGCCGAATTAGCTTCCTACCAAGCAGACCTCCAGATTATTGTGGCATTTAGAATGCTTCCGGAAGCCGTTTGGAATATGCCTCCTATGGGAACGTTTAATTTGCATGCGTCCCTGCTTCCGCAATATAGAGGTGCGGCTCCTATTCACTGGGCGGTCATCAATGGCGAAACGGAGACGGGAATTACGACCTTCTTCTTGCAACATGAAATTGATACGGGGGACTTGTTGTTCCAAGAAAAAGAAGCCATTTCGGAAACGGATACAACAGGAGAATTGTACGAGCGTTTAATGAATAAAGGGGGTGCTTTAGTGGTCAAAACAGCTAAGGCCATCGAATCTGGCGATATTCACCCCACACCTCAGCAGGAATTAGCTGAACTAAAATCTGCTCCTAAATTAGAACGAAGTACTGGCGAGGTGCATTGGACACGAGCGGGAAAAGACATCGTTAATTTAGTGCGCGGCATGTACCCCTTTCCGAGTGCGCACACGGTATTCCAAGGTAAAAACTGCAAATTAATTGCGGTCGAATTCCACCCCGAAGTACTTCCTGATTTAGGCGTGGGGGTTTGGGATACGGATCAAAAAACCTTCCTTCGCGTGGGTTGCAGCGACGGATACATCAACATTTTAGAATGGCAGATGGAAGGGAAAAAGCGTTTGAAAATAGACGAATTCCTACGCGGCTACAATTTCAACTTCTAATTTAATTTCCAGCGCCCTGTCTGATAGAAATAACCAAAAGAACCTTTTTGGATAAAAATATAGTGCTCTTTTAAATTAGCTAATACCGTTATTTTATGGGGCTGCAAACTAAGTCCCAGCGCTGAAGCGGGGTAAGGAATCGCTTGCGAACACGCACAGGGTTTGTTCTCCCGCAATCGATTTAATTCATTTAATAAATCACGGGAATCTTCGACTAACTCTTCACGTCCTATGTCCACCTTTTTAAAGTAATTCCGTTCATAGGCATTCTTAAAAGGCTCATACTCTAAGGCCACCTCCGGGTATTTGGAGATAAGAGTCGCACTATTTAAAAAGGCTTGAATATGCCCCGGATCTGGGAAGCCCACAAAATCACCTCCCCAAAACAAACCGATCTCCTTCGCTTTCGCCCCATATTGTTCATAGATTGCTCCGCGGCGTAAATACCTGCCCTTCCGAGCAATGGCTCCATCTGCAGCTAAACCAAAATTGTGAAAGGAAATAAAGGCCTTCGAAAAACCTCTTCGCTGCAAGGACAATTGCTGTTTCTTGTTTCGAGTCGTGGACGTATACCGCAGTCGATAAGGCGAATGAATACGCTTAATCAAGCTATCCCGTTTCACCTCAAAAGAATCAATTTCAGAAGCTAACAGTTCCGACCAGGGCTGGTGCAATTCCTTCACTTCGCGCGTATCTCTTGTGCCATCCGGATTAACCCGAATAAAAACATACGAGGCAATAGAGTCAGCTGAAAAAGTCGAATCCTGCTGCTTATACAGCCACTTAAATTCCTCCCAATCCAGCGATTCTAAAACTACAGGCGCACAAACACGTTGACTTGCTTCCAAATCACCCAGGCCAAATAGAAACCACAAAAGAGGCAAAAGCCCAATTAAAATCATTTTTTCAAGGGGATGATGAGCTCTTCCCCACGAAGGGTAATGTCATCTTTCTTGTGATTAGCCTCCATGATGGCTTGCTTACTTACCCCGTATTTTTCCGCTACTTTGCGCATAATGTCACCCGGCCCTACCGTATGAATAGCTTGAATTTTCACGTTTAACTTCGTGGATCCGCTCTTAATTCCATCCGGATTAATTCCCGGGTTTAAGGCTTTCAATTGATCCACCTTTAAACCAAATTTACGCGCCACCGCAGAAAATGTTTCCCCTTTTTCTACCGTAACACTATGTGATTTCCCCGCTGGGGTCGCGACCGCCGGAACTACTTCGGCTTCCGCTTCTTTCTTCTGCTCCGCTAATTCCTCTTCCTCTGATTTACCTAGAACAGAGTCCTTTGAAACGATAAGGGAATCCGCTGGATCTTGAACAGAATCTATCACCACTTGTGACGCCTCTGGCAATACTTCCTCCTCAGGCTCAACAAATTTCTCTGCTTTAATTAATTCATCCTTATCCGGGCTTACGAAGTGTTCGAAACCCACCGCAATTAAACCCACAAGGGTTAATAAAAGTATGCCCAATGTGATGACGGGCAATTTGCTGCTTTCTTCGTTTTCGCTCATTATTTTGAAAATTTACCTTTTGTTTCTTGGCTCATTTCAGCCACTTTTTCTTCTAATTCCGCTTTGTAGGCGGTGTATTTTTCTGCCAAAGTCGCATCGGAAATCGCAAGCATCTGTACCGCTAACAATCCAGCATTTTTCGCTGCATTCAACGCCACGGTTGCTACAGGAACTCCATTAGGCATTTGTAAAATAGATAAAACGGAATCCCATCCATCAATCGAATTAGAGGATTTAACGGGAACACCTATCACAGGCAAGATAGTCGCAGAAGCTATCATACCAGGTAAATGCGCCGCACCACCTGCTCCTGCAATAATAACTTGGATACCGCGTGACTTCGCTTGTTGAGCATATGTCATCATTTTTACCGGCGTACGGTGTGCAGAAACGATGTCAACTTCATAAGCCACACCAAAATCCTTACAAACCTGAATGGCCTCTTGCATCACTCCTAAATCTGAGCTGCTACCCATTATAATTCCTACCATAGCTATCTAATTTATGCGATAACGCGTATGCTTTGTTTAACTAATTCTGCTTTTTGCTCAATTTCCTCCCGAGAGGCCGCCACGATCGTGATATGACCCATTTTTCGGAAAGGCTTCGTTATTTTCTTTCCATATAGGAAAGGGTGAACGCCAGGAATACCTAAAATAGTATCCAAGCCTTCATATTTTGCTGGCCCGGTATACCCTTCCGCTCCTAGCAAATTTAACATTCCCGAGTAGCTGTGAGCATAGGTATCTCCTAAAGGGAGACCCGTGATGGCTCTCAAATGCTGTTCGTATTGCGACGTATCATTCGCTCTGATCGTCTGGTGGCCTGAGTTATGAGGCCTTGGCGCAACCTCGTTTATGAGAATTTTGCCATCTTTAGTCAAAAACATCTCCACCGCTAACACGCCCACTAATCCCATCTTATCGATTAGACTAACGGCAATTTCCTCTGCCTCCCGCTCAATTTCGCGCGATATGGCGGCGGGTGAAACTAAAAATTCGACTAGGTTTTGGACTGGGTGGAAAACCATTTCCACGGCTGGAAACGCTTTAATCTCACCTTGCGGATTCCGCGCCACGATAACCGCTAATTCCTTGTCAAAATCAATCGCTTTCTCCAATAAACCAGGTTCCGTAAATCCTGTAGAGGCATCCGCCACAGTTCCGATATATTGAACCCCTTTCCCATCGTATCCGCCTTTACCTAACTTGTTAAATGCGGGCAAAAAGTCTTCGTTCGCCACTATTTCGTCAGCCGATTCGATTAGTCTGAAATCGGCGGTAGGGAAACCGTGGGTTTGAAAAAAAGTCTTTTGGATGCGTTTATCCTGAATCATTCGAAGCAAATGAGGCTGCGGATAGACTTGAATACCTTCCGCTTCTAACTGCTCCAGTGCTTCAATGTTAACATGTTCGATTTCGATGCTGACTAAATCAAATTGCTTTCCAAAAGCATACACCGTATCAAAGTCTTGGAACGAACCCTGTGTGAACTGGGTCGTCAAGGTATGACAAGAAGCTTCTGGATCAGGATCTAGGCAGGCAATCTGCAAATCAAGGTCGATTGCAGCTTGCAAAAGCATTCGACCGAGCTGGCCGCCGCCTAATAATCCGATTTTGGGAAGTGATTTAGACATAAATTCGAATTCAATGGGTAAAATTACGGCTTTTGTTTTACCTTTGGAAATTATTTAGACATCGAGAATAAATATTCTTGTCGAATACACAGTATCACTCATGACAAAAAGAAATACCACAATTATCGCCTTCATCTTACTGGCTATTGCGAGTCGTTTATTGATTTTGGCTGGACCAGGCTGGGCGAACTTCTCCCCCATGGCTTCTATGGCTCTTTTTGTGGGAGCCTATCTACACAATCGCAAACAAGCTGTAGCTTGGACATTGCTAGCGGTGTGGGGATCTAATTTGATCTTAAATAATACCCTTTATGATTCCTTTTTCCCAGGTTTCTCCTTGGGTTTTGATGGCTATCACATGTTAGCCTTCGCCTTAATTGCATTATTAGGCCAAAATGCAACCTCAAGTTCTGCTCGTTTCATCGGAACGAACTTAGCGGCGGCGATGGGCTTCTTCTTAATATCCAATTTTAATTCTTGGGTTTCCCCTGATCACACCTACACAAGAGATCTAGCGGGTTTAATCAGTTGCTACGCTGCTGGTATTCCTTTCTTAAAGAACACCTTAGCGAGTCAATTCTTGTTCTCTGGATTGTTCTTTGGAGGATTTGAACTATTGAAAAAACAAGTTCCCGCTTTGCGCTAGCATTGAATAGACATAAAAAAGGGTCGGCTTGCAGATGCGAGCCGACCCTTTTTATTTAACCTAGTTTCTAGTTCTTGTAGACTTTTCCGTCTTTCATCACAAAATTTACCTTCGTCATTAATTTCACATCAGCCACCGGATCCCCTGGAACCGCGATGATATCTGCCGCCTTTCCTGGTTCGATGGATCCGATAAACTCACTTTGGCCTAATAAATCTGCTGCATTGACTGTAGCCGATTTAATCGCCTCTAACACGGGCATTCCCGCTTCGTTCATCAAGATAAACTCATAGCCATTCTTTCCATGGCCAAAAACACCCGCATCTGTCCCAAAAGCAATCTTCACCCCAGCCTTGTAGGCTTTAGCGAAGGTTCCTTGTATAATGGGTCCGATAGCCGATGCTTTCTTTGCCACCATTTCAGGATAGTAATTAGGAATTTTCGAAGAGTCAGCTACCGAACGACCTGCGATTACCGTAGGCACGTAGTAGGTTCCCATCTTTTTCATCAATTCCATCACCTCTTCGTCCATAAATGTCCCATGTTCGATAGAAGAAACACCGCCTAAAACGGCCCGTTTCATCCCTTCTTTTCCGTGCGCGTGTGCTGCCACTTTGAAGCCATAGTCTTTCGCTGTTTGAACAATCGTGCGTACTTCCTCCTCCGTAAATTGGGCGCCTGAACCGTCTTTCGCATAACTTAAAACGCCACCTGTTGCCGTGATTTTAATCAAATCAGAGCCTTCCTTATAGCGCTGACGAACCGCTTTCGCCGCATCTGCAACCCCATTTACTACACCATCCTCTGGACCTAAATCCTTTTTGAACGTTTCATTAATACCATTCGAATCGTCCGCATGACCTCCCGTAGTTCCGATCGAAACACCCGCAGTAAAAACACGAGGTCCCTCTACGATTCCTTTATTGATGGCATTGCGCAAGCTAATCACCACGTGGCTTCCACCTAAATCACGCACCGTGGTGAAACCAGCTAGTAAATTACGTTTTGCATAGACTAAAGCCTGGTAAGCCACGTCCCCTGGATTCTTTGTAAAACGATCTAAATAAGCCCCTGGATTTGTTTCTGATTCCAAATGCACGTGTGAATCGATCAATCCCGGCATCACCGTTCTGTCTTTCAAGTTAATCACCACGTCTCCTTTAGCAGGACTTAGGTAACCTTCTGAAATCGACACAATTTTCTTTCCTTCCACCACGATGGAACGGTTTTTCAAGACCGTCTGTGTTTTTACGTCGATGAGAGAACCGCAGTGTAAAATGGTTTTTTGGGCAAAACCAGCGAAAGCCAACAGGCTGAATGCCAATGTCAATAATTTTTTCATTGTTCAGAGTTTAATAGGATAGATATGTGTTTCCAGAAGCTTGGGTAGCTTTTATTTACTACCGAAGGATCTAAAAGGGTAATTTCTTTTTGCATGGCCACCGGTGCGAAGGCCATTGCCATCCGGTGATCATCGTAAGTTTCGATGGGTTCTATCGTCGAAACGCCAGAAAAATCACCTTTCACTTCATATTTATGGTTTGTCTCTACTTCTGATAATGTAGCGCCTACTTTTTTCAATTCATTTTGTAGGGCAAGGACGCGATCTGTTTCCTTTACTTTTAAGGATTCTAATCCTGTCAAAGTCAAGGGTATATTCTTTACTGCGGCCGTTACACAAATGGTTTGGGCTAGATCTGGACAATCTGTGAAATCCCAAGCCAATGAATCCTGCGCTGGGATTTTGGTCAATAGATATCCTCTACCTGTGTAGGTGCTTTTTACTCCCAAAGGCTCCATGATGGCTTTAATGGCCGAATCCCCTTGCAGGGAATCTTCTTTTAAGCCCAATAATTCCAATGAAGAATCCTCAAATGGCGATAAAGCCACCATCGAATACCAATAACTGGCTCCTGACCAATCCGATTCAACCGCAAAAGGCTTCAATTGGTAAGCTTGTTTCGGAATTTCAATTTTCCCCGTAGTCCAATCCGTTTTCGCTTCAATGCCAAAATGCTTCATTTGGGCAAGAGTCATCTCGATGTAGGGTTTGGACCCTAGTGCCCCAGTAATTTGCAAATTCAAGCCCTCAGGCAATAAAGGTGCCACCATCAAAATGGCTGAAATAAATTGTGAACTCACATCACCCCGAATGGAAATCTCCCGGTTCCCTTGAAAAGCAAAGCCATTCAATTGCATGGGAGGATAACCTGCCTGATTCAAATAGGTAATATCTGCGCCTAAAGCTCGCAAGGCATCCACTAAAATTCCAATCGGACGCTCGCACATGCGCGGAGTACCCGTCATCTTCTTTTTCGCCCCCGTAACCGCATAATAAGCCGTCAAAAAACGCATCGTCGTTCCCGCATCTAATACATCAGCCACTTGGCCATTTTCAGACAAGAGGCGGATCATGGTTTGGGTATCGCGAGCTTCTGCGAGATTCGAAAGATTATCCAGCGTACCTTGTGCTAAGGCATTAATGACCAAAGCCCGATTGCTTTCCGACTTAGAAGCCGGCAAGGGAATGGTTTCAGTAAAGGTCGTCGAACGGGGAAATAAAGTAATTTGACTCAAAACAAGGTTGCGACTAACGCAATTTTAAAGTGACTAATGATAAAACGGCTAAGATGATTCCCACGATTAAGAAACGAATAACAATCTTCGATTCATGGTAATTTTTCTTTTGGAAATGGTGGTGTAACGGCGACATCAAAAAAACGCGACGCCCTTCTCCATATTTGCGTTTCGTATACTTAAAGTAAGCCACCTGAATGATGACAGACAGATTTTCGATCAAAAAGATACCGCACAAGACCGGAATCAACATCTCTTTCCGAATTACAATGGCCAGCGTTGCGATAACTCCACCTAACATCAGGCTACCGGTGTCCCCCATAAATACTTGCGCCGGATAGGCATTATACCACAGGAATCCGATACAAGCCCCTACAAAGGCCGCACAAAAGACAGCGAGCTCCCCTGAATTAGGAATAAACATGACGTTCAAATACTGTGAAATCACTTTGTTACCTGATACATAGGCTAAGATGGCAAGCGCAATCCCGATAATCACCGACGTTCCAGCCGCTAATCCATCAATGCCATCCGTGATATTCGCCCCATTAGAAACGGCCGTAATAATGAAAATAACCACTAAAACGTAAACAATCCATACGTATTGATCCGGAATGAAACTAGGCAATAACATGTTATAATCGAACTGATTATCCTTCATGAAAGGAACCGTTGTTAACAGGGATTTATGATCCACAAAAGTCCCATCTGCCGCGAATTCACGTACCTTTATATGTTGATTAAAGTACATCGTTAAACCCACGATGATTCCAAGACCGATTTGGCCTACTACCTTAAACTTACCCGATAATCCTTCTTTATTCTTCTTAAATACCTTGATGTAATCATCCGCAAAACCCACCGCTCCTAGCCAGATCGCCGAGGTAACTAATAACACGATATATACGTTCGTGATTTTAGAAAAAAGCAGTGTAGGGATCAACAAAGACAATAAGATAATGAAGCCACCCATGGTAGGCGTTCCTTTTTTCGCCATTTGGCCCTCTAAGCCTAAATCGCGAATTTCTTCTCCAATTTGCAATCTTTGCAAGCGATAAATCACCGACTTACCCCAAATCGCCGCAATCCCCAAAGACGTAATAATCGCCGCAAAGGCCCGGAAAGTGATATATTGAAATACACCGGCGCCTGGAATATTCAAGGTCTTGTCTAAGTATTCAAAGAGGTAATAAAGCATGCAAAAAGGGTTTAATTTTTAAAATTGCAAAAAAACCGGGGGAAATCAAACTTAGCTAAAAGCCTCCCCAAGCACTAATTTGTCGTCAAAGTCGTGTTTTACGCCCTGAATATCTTGGTAATTTTCATGGCCCTTTCCTGCCACTAAAATAATATCTCCCGAACCCGCTAATTTCCGAACTGCATAGAAAATGCCCGCTCTTCGATCGGATTCTCGGTGTACTTTTGATTTCAGCTCCTCCGGAACACCGGCTTCCATTTGATCTAAGATCAATTCTGGATCCTCCATCCGCGGGTTATCCGAAGTGAGTACCACGTGATCACTGTATTTAGCTGCCAATTCTGCCATAATCGGTCGCTTGCCCGCATCTCGATTGCCTCCGCAACCCACCACGGTTATCACGCGTTGCGATTTATCCTTGATTGTTTGGATCGTTTTCAACACATTTTCTAAGGCATCTGGCGTGTGCGCGTAATCCACGATTCCCATTTTTTGATGAGAACCCGCCATTTGCTCAAAACGACCAGGCGCCGTTTTCAAGGCTGAAATCTGAATCAACACTTCATGTGATTCTTCCCCAAGCAACAAGGCGGCGGCATAAATTCCCAATAAATTATAGGCGTTAAAAGTACCAATCAATTGCGCATGCACTTGTTGGTGATCAATCTCCAGTTGCAAACCACCCACCCCATTGCTAATGATTTTAGCTTTGAAATCAGCCGCATTTAATAACCCGAAACCGTATTTTTTCGCCGCAGTATTCTGCAACATCACCATTCCGCGCTTATCGTCCACATTGGTTAAGGCGAATGCCGACGAAGGAAGCGCATCAAAGAATCCTTTTTTGGCCTTAATATATTCGTCAAAGGTCTCGTGAAAATCCAAGTGATCTCGGGTAATATTCGAGAATATTGCCCCAGAGAATTGCACTGCATGAATGCGTTTTTGCACCACCGCATGCGAACTAACTTCCATAAAGGCGTGCGTGCAACCCGCGGAAACCATCGCTGCTAATAAAGCATTCAGGCTCAAGGCGTCCGGCGTGGTATGTGTCGAAGGAATCACTTTGTCTTCGATCTTATTGACTACGGTAGAAATTAATCCACAGCGATGGCCTAGCCGTTTGAATAATTCAAAAAGCAACGTAACTGTGGTCGTTTTTCCATTCGTCCCAGTGATCCCCACGAGTTTTAATTTCTTAGACGGATGGTCATAAAATTCAGCGGCAGCTTCCGCTAAAGCGGTGTTTGAATCCGATACTTGAACACATTGCACATCGGAAGGGACCTCCGCCGGCTGTTTTTCAACCACCCAAAGCTTGCATCCCTGCTCGTATACCTGGGGTAAAAAAGAATGGCCATCTACTTGGGTGCCGGGAATGGCAAAAAACACGGCACCAGCAACCGCTTTGCGCGAATCAAAGCACAAGCTTTCTATGTTAACACCCGGGAATAAAGCAATTTGCGCCATGTTAATGCAGTTGAATATAAACTAATCTGTTTTTCGAGGCTGGGGAACCGGCAGCAATGGATTGATTCGTCACCGTCCCAAACCCATTCGCACGCACTTTCAAACCCTTGTTCTCTAACGCAAAAAGGGCATCCCGTAAATTCATCCCTACCACATTAGGCACCGTTTTAGGGGTCATCGATAAGGCCTGGTTCTTCACCGTTTTTTTCTCCAAATTGAAATTTAACCACTGCCCATTTTCCTCCACTTTAGGCAAGCCTAAATGAGAGAATAAGACATTCTGATCTGCAGGATGAAGCGTGTGAACTAATTTGTTTTTATTCAACGAATCCGGCAAATACCCACGAAGCGTTTGCTGCAATTTCATATCACGCAAATAAATACGATCCGAGATCTCTTTGAAAACGGGTGCGGTTACTTGTCTAGCGTAAGTACCCTCTGCACTACCTTTGGGCTCATCCACCGCAATGATCATGGTGTATTTAGGATTCTTTGCCGGGAAATAGCCCGCAAATGTCGTATAATAATTCCCTTTTCGATAGCCCTTAGCCCCCGTCACCGTACGTTGCGCAGTCCCGGTTTTACCGGCAATCCCATAAACCGTTCCTTTAATATTATTCGCAGTTCCCTTCGTCACCACACCCTCTAACATGATCTTTAATTTTGCCAAAGTCTCTGGCGAACATAATGGCTTCGAATCACGTACTTGAGTCGCCATATAATCAGTCACCACTTCATCTCCCCGCGTTGCTTTACTCACGATGATAGGCTGAATCCAATACCCGTTATTCGCAATGGCATTGTAGAAGGCCAAAATTTGTAAAGGCGTATACTGCGTCGAATACCCCACAGATGACCACAATAACTGCAAGCCATCCCATTTAGACGGCACAGGGAAAACCGGTTTTCTACTGGGCTTTAACTGAAAATCCAAAGATTCAATCAAGTGGTATTTCTTCAGATAATTATAGAACTTTTCATTATTTGTTGTCCCAAAGGCCTCTTGAACGAGCTTCATCGTCCCTACGTTAGAAGAACTTTCAATGACTTGCTCTAAAGAAATCGTCCCCAAAGGGTGTGAATCTGACATCACGCCATTGTAATACCGGAATTTTCCATCCCCTGTATTCACCATCTTAGTCAACGGATAGTTTTTCTCTTCCAATACGGCCATAATAGACGGTAATTTGAATACAGAACCCGGATCACGCGCCTCTAACAAGGCATAATTATAGGTTTCTGAATAGCCCGTAGGCGACAGTGGATTCGCCGCGATGTTAGAAAGGGCTTTAATTTTACCCGTTGAGGTCTCCATGACAATCGCTACCGCATAATTTCCTTTAAAGACCTTCATCCCGTTTAAAAGGGCTGATTCCACTATTTCCTGAATATTAATATCCAACGTCGAGTGTAAATCCACCCCCGCTACTGGGAGCTTTGGCTCATCACCGGGCTCTGGACGCCAGGTATTATTATCCATTTTCTCATACATCCCCTCACCAAATTCTCCCCGTAATTCCTTGTCGAAACTATTTTCAATTCCAACACGCCCTTTATCCCGCAAGTCTTTTAAATAACCGACGGTACGGTAGGCCATTTGGCCAAAAGGCGCATAGCGAACATTAATCTTATCAAAAACGACACCGGATTTATTCGAGTTTTTCGCCTCCCTAAACAAAGGAAACCCTAAGACCTTTTTCTTCTCCTGAAAATCTAATAAGCGGTTATTCAACAACAAATACGTCCGTCCACTTCGTCTAGCCGCCGCAATTTTCTCCTTGTATTCCTCCGCCGTGCGATCCTTGAAGAAATTAGATAAAGCCGCCGCCAGGCCATCGATATGTTGTTTATAAAATTCATCCGCCTTCGCATTACCCGTTAAAACGGAAGGATCCATTCCTAACCGGTATTTAGGCAAAGTTGTAGACAATAAGCTACCATCATCCGAATAGATATTGCCACGAGTCGCCTCGATCTTACGCTTCTTTACATACGTAGCCATCGCCTCTGAACGAAACTTAGGCCCTTTCAGCACGACCACTTTGTACAAACTAAAAAGCAGGTACATAAATACCGCTAAAATGATAAGGAAAAACGTGTAAAAACGTCTCGTAATTAAGCCCCTAATATTAGGTCTTTTCTCTTTAGCCATTATTGCTCTTTATTGACTTGAATGATAATTTTAGTGGGTGGAAGTATGCTCACCCCGATTTGATAGCGCTTGAGCGTTTCTTCTAAATTGGTTTGCTTACTCACCTTCATATACTCCGCCTTTTGAGTGGTATAATCCGCACGATCTTCTTCTAACGCACTTTTTTCTTTTTGGATTTGGTGCAATTTACCATCCGCTAACATGGAATAGTAGATATTGATCAGGGTCAAAAAGGCCACAAATGCAATACGCTTTACCCACATGACGGGCAATTCTCCCCCAGTGAAATAGTCAATATTGAAAACAGAATCAAAGATGCCCTCTTTTTTAGGCGATGAGATTCGTTTAGGTCCTCCTTCCGTAGGTTCGATCGGTGTAGCCATATTATAATTTAGACGCTATTCTTAATTTCGCACTTCGAGAGCGCGGATTCAATTTCAATTCTTCTTCCGAAGCCGTAATCGGCTTACGAATCACAGATTCTAAAGGTCGATGCACCACCCCAAATAAATCTTTATCCTCTTTTCCCTGCACATTACCCGCCTTAATAAAGTTCTTTACCAGACGGTCTTCTAACGAATGAAAGGACATGATCACCAGTCGACCCTCCGGCTTTAAAACGGCGGGGGCTTGTTCTAAAAATTCTTCAATCACCGCCAGCTCCTGATTCACCTCAATTCGAATCGCCTGAAAGACCTGTGCGAAGTATTTAAACTCCCGATGTTTAGGAGCTAATTTATTCAAAATTTCTTTAAATTCCTGCGTCGTTTCAAGCGGTTTTCTCGTGCGCGCTTGAATAATAGCTTGGGCCAAAGTTCGTGCATTCTTTACCTCCCCGTACATGCCTAAAATCCGCTGCAGCTCATCAGCAGAATAGCTGTTTACTAACTCCGCAGCCGTCATCGAGGCGGAAGGTCCCATGCGCATATCTAACGGACCATCAAACCGAATGGAAAAACCGCGTTCCGGGGCATCCAATTGAAAAGAAGATACACCAAAATCCGCCAAAATTCCATCCACCTGCTTCACACGATGTAAACGCAAATACTTCTCTAAATAGCGAAAATTAGCCGTAATCAAGGTTAATCGATCATCATCGATCTTCTCTGCCTGCTCCCACGCATCCGGGTCTTGATCAAAGGAGAATAATCTTCCTTCCGGACCCAACTTAGCTAAGATAGCCTTCGAATGCCCCCCTCCTCCAAAGGTCACATCCACATAAGTTCCCGCAGGATCAATGTGCAAACCATCGATGCATTCGTGCAACATGACGGAGGTATGGTAGGTGTTTTCTGGCATAATTTTGGATGAAAACAAAAATACAAATTATCCCTCGGCTATGCCATCAATTCACGAATTTGTATATGATTTTTTTGTGACAAGTTTCGAACCCGTATCTTTGTTCAAACGCCTACGGGATTCAACGATGAAAAAGACCTTATTTGCTCTCCTATTTGCTCCTTTATTGAGCTTAGCCCAAGCACCTGTTACGGGACTTTGGCGGGCTTCTCTTGCTACACATGGCGGTGAATTACCCATTCAATTTGAGATTAACCCTGGTTCAAAATCAGCAAATTTAGATATCAAACTGGTAAATGGTGCGGAGAAATCCACGTTAGGAGAATCCTATTTTAGAGCGGATTCATTAGTTGTCCCATTCGACCTATACGAAGCTGAGCTCGTTTTTCTAGTGACAAAAGCCACTGAAATGAAAGGCTATTTCGTCAAGAAAAGAAATGGAAAAACCGCCTATCGCTTACCCGTTTCAGCACTTGCAGGCCCTGCAGATAGATTTCTTAACCTACAACCTGCTACCGTAAACGTGAGCGGAAAGTGGATGGCTGACTTCTTTAGTGATGCCACTAACCACAGTCCTGGTGTGGGTGTTTTCGAACAAAAAGGCAACAAAGTGACCGGCACCTTTTTACGCACATCTGGTGACTACCGCTTTTTGCAAGGCAACGTGAGCGGGGATAGTTTGTTTCTAAGTTACTTTGATGGCAGCGGCGTAAACATGTTACGCGCGAAAGTGAAGGGCACGCAATTGACGGGAAGATTTACTTCGGGTTTAAGCGGAGTTAGAACCGTTGAAGCCAAATTTGATCCTGCAGCCGCCTTGCCAGATTTAAAGAAGCTAAGCTTTCTAAAACCAGGATTCGATCGCATCAATTTTACTCTTCCTACTACCTCAGGCGAACAAATTAGCCTACAAGATGATCGCTATAAAAACAAAGTTATCGTGATTGAATTAATGGGATCTTGGTGCCCGAACTGCCTGGACGAATCTCGTTATTTAGCTCCCTTCTATACAAAATACAAAGACAAAGGCGTGGAAGTGATCGGCATTGCCTTTGAGAATTCAGCCGACATCACAGTATCAGGGCCTAAGATTAATAATTTCCAAAAGAAAATCGGCATCAGCTATCCCCTGCTTTTTGCAGGTACGGCAGAGGACAAAACGATCGAGAAAGTATTACCTATGCTGAGTAAAATGAACGGCTATCCAACTACGTTCATTATCGACAAAAAAGGGATTGTGAGAGAAATCCATACTGGATTCTCTGGCCCAGGTACGGGGAAATATTATGCAGACTGGATCTCCGATTTTGAACACACGATTCAGAGCCTTTTAGCCGAAAAATAATGAGAATCATCGCCCTTATTTGCCTACTTACTTTTTCTGTACAGGCAGAGAAACCGTCTTTTAAAAAGTGGAAGATGCCTTTAGCTTTAGGTATTGCCAGTGGATTAACGTACAATCCATTTGCCAAGCAAATTCAAACGAAAATTGTGGCCCAGGGTCATGTCACTCCGCTGGATAACTATATTCAATACGGACCTGCAGCGATGTATGTGGGCTTGAATATCGCTGAATTCAAGAGCAAAGAGGAGGCTTTCGATCAGGCTGGAGTTTTTCTTCTAGGCACTGGAATCTATGTAGCGACTACACAGGGATTAAAAGCAGCGATCACAGAGGCTAGACCAGACGGAACGGAAAAAACGTTCTCTTCTGGCCATACAGCCACGGCCTTTTTCGGAGCGACCGTTTTAGCGCATGAATACCGCGATTCCCATCCCGAGTTCGTGATAGCAGGTTATGCGTTGGCTACCGCAACGGGAGCATTACGTATCGCTAACAACAAACATTGGGTAACAGATGTGTTAATGGGTTCAGCGATTGGGATCGCTTCGGCAGAATTAGCCTATCTTTTATATCCTAAGGTGCGTCATCAATGGCAAAAACTGAATCGTTTTACCTTGACTCCTCAAGTGGCCCCAGCGTATTACGGCGCGAGTATGTCGATTGGATTTTAGTGCAATAACAAATACAAACCGGCGCCAGCGAAATAACCCAGCAAGGCAAGAAAGCCTATTTTTTTCAGGTACCAGCCGAATTCAATCTTCTCCATTCCCATCACGGCCACTCCAGCGGCAGATCCAATAATCAGGATACTTCCACCCGTACCCGCACAGAAGGCGAGGTATTCCCACATGACATGATCCATCGGAAAGTCTGTTAGCGAATACATTCCCATCGTAGCTGCCACTAATGGCACATTATCCACAACCGCTGATGCTAAACCAATGATGGTGACGATTAAGTTTTGATTGCCTAATGAGTGTGCTAATTGATCCGAGAGTGCGTGTAAATAACCGAAGGACTCTAATCCTCCAATGGCTAACAGGATCCCTAAGAAAAAGAGAATGCTGGACGTATCGATTTTGGTCAACGCATAGCCCACACTCAAGTGTTTCTTCGCCTCCTCGTCTTTCTCTGAATGCAAGAGTTCTGACAAAATCCAAACGATGCCCAAGGCTAATAAAATACCCATGTAGGGAGGTAAATGTGTCAACGTTTTGAAAATAGGAACGCCTATCAAAGAACCGGCGCCTGCAAAAAGCATGATCTTTCCATCGCGTTCTTCAGTCGAACTTAAGGCAACTGAAGCGGCTGCCTGACCAATGGCTTGGTTTTTCAAGACATAAGAAGCAACAATCAAAGGCACAAGTAAAGCTACTAAAGAAGGCAACAATAAACTTTGAATAATACCGGTAGCCGAAATTTGACCTCCTATCCACAACATCGTCGTCGTTACGTCTCCAATGGGCGACCAAGCACCGCCTGCATTCGCGGCAATGACCACGATTCCCACAAAATACTTCCGGGTTTCTTTATTGCTGATCAACTTCCGAAGCAAGGTGACCATCACAATCGAGGTGGTCAAATTGTCTAAAACCGCAGACATGAAAAAGGTGATTAAACCCACTATCCAAAGCAGTTTAATCACCTTATCTGTTTTAATTAATCGAGAGACGAAGTAAAACCCCTGGTGGGCATCCACTAATTCCACTAGC
>ERZ650308.840-NODE-840-length-16495-cov-51.833698_pt1 | contig 16495 bp, 14 predicted proteins | sample MGYA00376244_ERZ650308 | MGnify/ENA primary metagenome ERZ650308 (study PRJEB26733, sample SAMN07839295) | wastewater metagenome | biome: small river; feature: stream; material: water | place: USA: North Carolina | collected 2016-04-26 ... | reverse complement strand
AAGCGGAAGATTAATTTTTATAACGATCCATTAATTCGTATTGCGAACGTTTTTGCTCGGCTTCATCACCTGTTTTCTTATAACTGTTTACTTGCTTTTTATCGATGACTCGTGCTTTTACGTTATCATGCCATTGAATATCAAAAATAGCCTTGAGTTCTTTCTGAATCGTTTTGTCGTAAATAGGTGTACCAACTTCAATACGTTGATCCATATTTCTTTCCATCCAATCTGCAGATGAAATAAAATACAAAGGGTTTCCATTGTTGTGGAAAATTTGCATACGTGTATGTTCCAAGAAACGATCGACAATGCTTATAACTTCAATATGTTCACTTTTCCCTTTTATGCCGGGAATTAAGCAGCAAACGCCACGAATGATTAATTGAATTTTCACTCCAGCATTGGATGCATCGTATAGTTTTTGAATCAATTGCTTATCAACTAAGTTGTTGATTTTAATTTGAATACGTGCAGCATCGCCTTTTTTGGCAGCTTTCATTTCGTTGTTAATACAACTAACAAGTTTGCGACGCGCATTGATCGGTGAGACCGTTAAAAAACGAAATGTATGACGGTGAAGCGTCTGCTCCATCATGTGGAACACATTATTCACCTCAAGTGACAACGAACGATTTGCGGTCAATAAGCCAAAATCGGTATAAATGTTTGCTGTTCGTTCATTGAAATTACCGGTTCCAATATATGTGATGAACTGCTCCGATTTTTCAGATATACGTCGAATTTGCAAAAGTTTAGAATGTATTTTTAATTCTTGGAAACCATATAAAACACGCGCTCCCTCTTCTTTTAATCGTTCTGCCCAATACAGGTTGTTTTCTTCATCAAATCGCGCTTGGAGCTCTAAAACAACCGTAACTTCTTTTCCATTTCGTATTGCATTTATCAACGCATTCATCACCTGAGATTCTTTAGCTACGCGGTAGATGTTTATTTTAATGCTTTTTACCTTTGGGTCAATGGCAGCTTCACGAATCAAATCAACAACATGATCAAATTTTTGATAAGGAAAATGTAATAAAACATCTTGTTTTAGGAGTTGTTTAATAATACTTTTTTGACCTTTTAAAACTGGATGTTCTTGCGGTTGGATGGAATCGTATAAAAATTCATTGTGCCCAAAAATCGGGAATTTCATGAAATCTTTAAAATTGTGATACCTTCCTCCAGGAATGGTATTGATATTTACATCCAATTTAAAGCATTTCGAAAGTGATTCTAATAAATCTTTGGGCATTTTCTGATCGTATACTACGCGAACAGGATTTCCTTTCTTCCGCATTTTAATGCTTTTTTCCATTTTTTCTATGAAAGAAAGTGAAACGTCATCGTCCAAATTTAGTTCCGCATCACGTGTGAATTTAAATGTATATGCTTGGATACCATCAAAATGGAAAATTGGAAAAATGTCAGACAAATTCAAACGGATAATGTCATCAATTAATATGATTGCTTTGTGATCACCGGTTTTTAATTCATAAAACCGCGCCACTTTTTTTGGAATTTCTATTAACGCAAATCGTTTTTTGCTTTTCGCATCCCATTCCATTTTTACACCAAGGTAAATTGCAGCATCACGGATTCGAGGGAATGTTGTTTTTTTATCGAGCATCACTGGAACGATGTCGTGCACAATATTTTTCAAGAAAAAGCTGCGCAATTCTTGTTTTTGTTCTTCAGTAGCTGTTTTTTCGTTGATAATATCAATGCCTTTTTCGGCAAGATCTGCTGTAATTTTTTTGTAGGTTGCTTCAAACGTTTTTTGTTGTTTGATTACAACAGTTTGAATTTCCTCGTACAATTCACTCGGAGTTCCTTTGTATCCTTCAATTTTTTTCCCCTGTAAGTGAATCATGCGTTTGATATTTGCAACTCGAACCCGATAAAACTCATCTAAATTATTGGAATAGATACCTAAGAAACGCATGCGTTCAACTAGAGGAACTGTTTCATCAGTTGCTTCCTGTAGCACCCGTTCGTTGAAGGATAACCAACTCAATTCTCTATTTATCATATGTTGAATTAACGATTGTTTTACGCTAACGTTTTCTTTTAAAGGCATGTTTACAAATAAAAATGTCTTCAAAACTACCCACCAAACATTGTTTAAATGTTAAGAAATCACTTTTAAAATGTTAGCTTTTATTTTTTGGTTCTTTGATGTAAACTGCTGTTAATTGAATTACTTCCAAAGGACTTGTAATGAATTTTCGAACCCTTAAGTTGGTTAAGGTAATAAAATCATCGGAAATAAGTGGCACGATAACAGCATCATTTATCAATAATTGATCGCATTTTTGCAAATAATATGCGTGTTTATTGTTTGTTTTTTCACCATTTGCCTGAATAAAATAACTATTGAATTCGGGATTGAAGTAATTAAACGGATTTACAAATGTCGATTTTTGTTGGTTGGTGTTACCAACAAACAGACTCATAAAGTTTTCACCATCTGGATAATCAGCTACCCAACCACTTAACCAAATTGCTGCTGTTTCGTTTTCAACTAATTTATTCCGTGTAGCTAAATCGACTAATTTTATTGTCAATTGGATGTTTAAATTTGCTTTCAGTTGTTTCACAATCGCTGCGACCAATTTGTGTTTGTCCGAACCTTTTTTGTCATTGACATAAATGGTTAGCTTAGGAAAGTTTTCTCCCTTATCATAACCAGCTTCTTTCATGAGTTGTTGCGCTAATGGGATGTTTGTTTTGTAGCCTTTGACTTTATAAGCTTGTGGTTGTAATGCACTGGGAATAATCCCATTTTCTATTGGGTATCCATCACCTTGTAATTCATTGTTTACAATACTTGCACGATCGATTGCTAAGTTAAAAGCTTGTCGGATGCGTATGTCTTTTAAGACAGGATGTTTGTGCTGAAAACCTAAAAATGTTAACGAATAAGATGCCTGTGCATCAACCTTGTGTTTGATGTTTTTTCCAGCTTGTGCATCAGCTAGCGAACCCAATACATTTTTGACCTCGTCTGCTGGGATTTCAAGCACTAAGTCTATTTTTCCTGAACGAAATGCAATCAATTCACTTCGTTTGTTTTCCGCATATGTCATGCGAATGCTTCCTAAAAAAGGCAATTCATTACCAAATTCATCTTTTTTCCAATATTGATCATTTCGAATTAAACGGATAGCTTTTTTGGAAAGCATGTCCAATTTAAATGGACCAGTTCCAATAGGATGCTTGCTGAGTTTGTCACCATATAATTCGTATGCTTCTTTTGGAAAAACACCGAAACCGGAGTAACTAAGTATTTTTTCAAAGCTCGCTAATGGTTCAATCAATGTTATTTCTAAGGTGTTTTTATTGACAACCTTAATTCCACTAACACCATATTCTGGGAGCCTGTTTTTTGATTGATTGTAAAAGTCCTTTGCGCCTTTGACTCGGTCTATCAGTAACCAACTTACTTTGTTGATTTTTAATCCACTACAAGCCATGTCGAGGGTAAATTTTATATCGTTTGCATCGAGTTCTCGTGTTTCGTTTTCAAAACATTCATCGGGATGAAAAAAAACGCCTTTTCGAATTTGAAAGGTGTACACCAACCCGTTTTTAGAAACGGAGTGTGAATGCGCTAAACCAGGTATTATTTTCTGACTACTTGGGTCAAGAACTAATAGTTGGTCGAAAATTTGCGAAGTAATGCGTTGCGTATAAATATCAACTGCTTGAATCGGAATCAAGCTTTCAACTTTTTCAGGAGACATAAAGCGAAATTCATCGCCATATTTTGCACCTCCAATAGCTTTTTTAATCGACAAGTCTTCACGCTTTGGAGCGCAAGCAAAAAGTAGTAGAAGTGCTGAGAGTGCAATAATTGTTTTCATCAGCATTGGTTTAGTACAATACGAACAAATATAGCAAAAGCGATGAAATGGAAACAACTTTGATAAAAAAGAAAAAGCTCCTCGGGTTGGGGGAGCTTTAACAATTGGTTTAAATTAACAGTAGTTTAAGCTGTTTTTATCATAAGTGTGTCAAATATACATATTTTTTAAAAAACAAATGCTCTAAATTTATTAGTATCCCAATTTTTCACGCACTCGTTTTAACGTAACCTGAGCAACTTTTCGTGCTTTTTCAGCACCAACTTGCAATGCCGCTTCAATCGTCGCAGGATTAGCCATTAATTCGTCGTATGTTGCACGTTCTTTTTCAAATTTTTTCAAAATCAACTCCAACAAAGCAGTTTTTGCATGACCATAACCAAATCCTCCTTTGATGTAGTTATCACGCATTAGCGAAATTTCTGAGGGAGACGCTAACAACTCATACAATTTAAACACATGGCAAGTAGTTGGATCTTTCGATTCTTCCAATTCTTTACTATCTGTTATGATGGACATGATTTGTTTCTTCAATTGCTTTTCGGGCAAAAATATATTGATGAAATTATTACGTGATTTACTCATTTTTTCCCCATCTGTGCCAGGGATTAATTTTGTATTTTCATTTATTTTCGCTTCAGGAACGACAAATGTGTCTCCTTTATCGTTGTTGAATTTTGCAGCAACGTCGCGCGTAATTTCCAAATGTTGTAATTGATCTTTTCCAACTGGAACAAGTGCAGCATCATACAACAAAATATCAGCGGCCATTAATATAGGATAGCTGAAAAGTCCCGCGTTTACATCACTTAAACGGTCTGCTTTGTCTTTGAAACTGTGGGCAAGTGTCAATCGTTGGAAAGGAAAATAACACAATAAATACCACATTAGTTCGGATACTTCAGGAATGTCACTTTGACGGTAAAATGTAGTTTTTGCAGGATCTAAACCACAAGCTAACCAGGTAGCGGCTGTAGAATATGTATTGTTTCTAAGTACTTCGGCATCTCTAATTTGCGTCAAGGAATGCATGTCTGCAATAAATAAAAAAGCATCATTTTTATCTGCTTTTGCCATTTCAATTGCTGGCAAAATTGCGCCAAGTATGTTCCCTAAATGTGGGGTTCCTGTACTTTGAATTCCTGTAAGTATGCGCGCCATTGTCTCTTTTTTATGCGAATTTACTTTTTTTTCTACCGAATAGGGGAGTTATGTATTCGATTTTCATTAAAAATTGGCAAAAATCATTCAAAATCATCGATTTTTAGCGTAAACTTGTTGAAAGTTCTATTTTTGAAACATGAAGCTTCTCTTAGGCATATTGAGTTTTACCTATAAATTATATGTAGGCTGTGTTTTTGTAGTTACGCTTTTGTTTTTCTATCCTTTTTTATGGATGACACTTTCACGTAAAGGATGGCGAAAATATAGTTTTCCAATTAATGTGATGTGGAGTTATGCTGTGCGCATATTAACTTTTGTTCATGTGTGGAAAATGAACAAAATTACCATACCTAAAGGACCATATCTTATCATTGCAAATCACACCTCATTTTTTGATATTTTTCTGATGTATTCGTTGCTTCCTAATCACCGATTCTTGTTTTTAGGCAAGGCAGAAATACTTTCATACCCCTTAATAAAAACCTTTTTCAAACGCTTAAATATACCTGTTTATCGCACAGATCGATTAAAAGCTGCGAAATCAATAATTGATGCGCAACATGCTGTTCAAGCTGGCTGGTCCATTGTTTTGTTTCCAGAAGGCGGGTATCAAGATGAAAATTTACCCCAATTAATGGCATTCAAAGCTGGCGCATTTAAGTTGGCAAAACGTGAAAAAGTGCCCATTGTTGCATTGACATTTTTGGATAATTACCATATTTTTTCAGATCCATTTCTTTTTTTAGGACCGGCACATCCGGGTATTTCACGTGTTGTTTTTCATCCTGTCATTACTGTTGAGATGATTGAACAACTGTCTGAAAACGAATTAAAAGAAATGTGTTACGAATTGATTGCTTCACCTTTGCGAGAGCATGGATTAATGCATTCGTAATTTATCAATCAAATTCATTATTTTTGTTCCATGAAAATCACAGACGAAACAATTGATCACATTGCGCATTTAGCGCGTTTGCGTTTTGAAGGACCTGCAAAAGCTGCTATCATTCAAGATTTATCAAACATCATTGGTTTTATGGGAAAACTTTCGGAAGTTCCAACTGATGGAGTTGAACCATTGATTTTTATGAGCGATGAGGTGAATGTGTTACGTGATGATGAAGTTGAAGCATCGGTTTCTCACGAAGACGCATTGAAAAATGCACCCAAACGCGATTCAGATTATTTTAGAATTCCAAAGGTATTAGATAAATAAAAAAAGGCTGTCAAACTTGACAGCCTTTTTTGTTTCATGAACGAATCGCTTTTATTCCAGGCAATTCTACACCTTCTAAATATTCCAACATAGCTCCTCCGCCAGTTGAAACGTAACTGACATCATTTGCTAAACCAAACAAGTTTATAGCAGCAACAGAATCGCCTCCACCAATTAATGAAAAAGCCCCTTTTTCAGTTGCGCGAACAATCGAAAGAGCAACAGCTTCTGTTCCTTTTTGGAAGTTTTCCATTTCAAAAACACCCATTGGTCCGTTCCATAGAATAACTTTTGAACCTTCGATGATTGCGCTACACGCATTGATTGTTGCAGGGCCAACATCCAATCCCATCCAACCATCAGGTATTTTATCTATTGCAACTAATTGTGTTGTTGCATTGTTGTCAAACTTATCAGCTATGATTGTATCTGTCGGCACATAAAAATGCACACCTTTTTCTTTCGCTTTTGCTAATACATCAAGCGCAGTTGCTAAAAAATCATCTTCAACAAGTGAAGAACCAACTTGACCACCTTGTGCTTTCACAAAGGTATAAGCCATTCCACCACCAACGATGATGTTGTCAACGCGATCAAGTAATTGCTCTATAATCGTGATTTTTGAAGAAACTTTTGCGCCACCTACAATTGCAGTTACTGGATGCTCAGTGCTGTTTAACACACGGTCAACACTAATGATTTCTGCTGCTAATAACAAACCAAACATTTTGTCATTTGGAAAGAATTCTGCAACTATTGTCGTTGAAGCGTGTGCACGGTGTGCTGTTCCGAATGCATCATTGACGTAACAATCGCCTAATTTGGCTAATTGACTTGCAAAATGCTTGTCTCCAGCTGTTTCTTCCGAGTGAAAACGAACATTTTCCAATAAAAGAATGTCACCAGGTTTTAGTGCCTGACTCATTTTTTCTGCTTTTTCTCCTATACAATCGTCGCAAAACAAAATAGACTGACCAACTAACTCTTCAATTTTATAGACAATTTGCTGTAACGAAAATTGCGCTTCTGGACCGTTTTTTGGACGACCAAAATGTGACATTAACACGACACTTCCTCCGTTTGTAATTATGTGTTTAATTGTAGGCAATGCAGCACGAATACGTGTGTCGTCACTCACTTTGTTCGTTTCTTTGTTCAATGGAACATTAAAATCTACACGAACAAGCGCGCGTTTGTTTTGAAAATTGTAATTGGAAATAGTTACCATGATGCTTGGATTAATTGCAGCAAAAATAAGGATTATTAATGCTTTTTTAGCGTTAAATAAAGCAAAAAGAAATCCCTATTATGAAAAAGGGTAAGTCCCATACTAACTCAGCTAAAAGCGAATCGAATTGATTCCGTTTGATGATCAAACCCAATAGATTGCTCGTAATCCCGGCTAAAAAAATTGGATGAAAACCTGTTTCAATTGTCATTAATATGTATCCAATAATGACCAAACAGAAAACAACTAATTTACTTTTATTGATTCCAATAATTTGCGGAATTGTTTTCAGAGAACGTTCATCGCGGTTAACATCCCTGCTGTCAAATAAAATAAGTTGTGCATTTGTTTGGAGAAATATAAAGATTAGGAATAAAACTGGTAAGTGCTTGTTTTCATTTATAAAGGGAACAACAAGCATGCTGGTCCAACTTATACTAATTAGCAGACTTTTTATATATGGAACTGCACGAAGGGATTTTACCAGCAACGGAAGTGGAACTACGTAAAAGATTACGATTATCATTAGAGCTACGCCAATAGCCAATGTGTTCGCGGTCCATATCCGTGAAGAAAAACTAAACATTAATAAAGAAAAGGATAAAAGTGCAATTATTGAATTAGCCTTTTTATGTGTGGTTATCCATTTTTCTCGTTCTGTAACAGCTTGGTTTTTTTGTTTTCCCCCATACAATCGATGAAATTGATAAGCGCTTAAGACGCTAAAAAAATTGATACTCGTATAAGTAAAGACGTTTGGTAGATGGTAATAAGAAAGTGTTCCGTAGGTTAAGAAAGCAAAACAGATTGCTACCCAACTATTTGAATAAATAACTGCTTTAACGAGCTGGTTCATTTTCTTGATAAATAACTGCTAAAACAGTTTCAGGTGTAATCTGCTCGATACAATTACACGGCTTGTTTGCTTGACAAGTAACACAGTTTTCGTCATAGACAAGCGTGGTTGACTTATTGCCCAATGGCCTCCAACGACCAGGATGTATTGGTTTCTTAGGCGAAAACAGACCGATTGCTTGTTTTCCTAATATGCCCGCAATGTGCAAAGGACCAGTGCTACAAGCTACTAATCCCTCAGAAATGGTAATCAACCAACATAATTGGTCGATAGAAAGTTGACCAGTCGTATCAAAACATCGTTCGTGTTTTGGAATTTGGTCTCGGAATAATTGTCCCTCGTTCTCTGTTCCTGTGAAACATACTACTTTGTTATTCTCCAACAATATATTTGCTAAGGCAATGTAATTGCTCATTGGCCATTCCTTTGCGCTTCCTTGCGATTTTGGATGCAAACAAATGATTTGTTCGGTTGTAAATGGAATTAATCGTTCGGGTAAAGAGGTTTGTTCAACAACAAATGCTTGTGTAGCTTCGTTGATTTCGGCCCAAGTTGGAATTTTAGTTAACCCTAATGGACGAACTAATTCGAAGTTCAACTGCGCTTCGTGTAACGGAGAATTTTTTCGCGTAAAATTTGGTCTGATATTACAAGTTAACCAATGAAAAGTCCGGTGAGAAGTACCAATCCGATAGGGAATACTTGCTTTTTTAGCTAAACGAGCAATTGCCTTGTTTGGAAAAACATGAATAATGCAATCATATGCGCCATTTTTGAATAAGGCTACTTGGTCTTTTTCTGATTTTGAAGTAAAATCATCTAAAATGAGCACTTGATCAACTGCCTTATATATACTTACAATGGGTGCAGTATATGCACGACATAAAAAAGTAATCCGGCAATTTGGATATTGATTTTTCAGCCAAGCTGTCATTGGTAGCGTCAACACGACATCACCAATACTATCCGTTCGGCTAATTAAAAAATGTTTTTCCGACCAATCAACTTTTCCCATCTCGATGCAATTGTCTAAGTGCTTTGTATTTAACGATGTTAGATAAAGCGCTAATTTGTGCGATTTTAAATCCCATTTTCCCGTCTAAAAATCCTCTTTTCAATAGGTACATGGCAATAAAACGTCCAACTGCACTCAGATAAGGTTTCAAAATGGATGCTTTTTTGCCTGCTGCATAAAATTTTTGAGCTGTCAAATGCGAATATTTATCAGCTCTTGCGCGGTGATCTTCGAACGAATAGTACGAATAGTGCGCAAGGATATTTTTAAATGAAGTAGTTGTTGCATTTGATGGGGTCATTAATTCTTCGTGCACATATTCACCCGACCAAAAACTCCCTTTTTTGGGAAAAATGCGGGTTTTTATATCTGGAAACCAACCGCTGTGATAAATCCATTTTCCCATGTAATTGGTTAGTCGATTTACAGAATAAACGCCTGAAAACCCTTTCTTTTTCTCGCTTTTTATTTCAGCTAATAATTCAGTACTGAGTGCTTCATCGGCATCGAGTGAAAAAATATAATCGCACGTTGTGAGGGAGTTTGCGTAATTTTTACTGGCTGCATAACCTTCCCAGTTCCGTTGGTGAAAAGAAACGCCGTGTTTCCGACATATTTCGGCAGTTTCATCGGTAGAAAAAGCATCTAACACAACAATTTCATCCGCTAAATCGCCAAGCGATAATATACAGCGTTCGATGTTGCGCGCTTCGTTTAAGGTTATGATGACAACAGCTAGCGTTTGCACAATTAATTATTTAATGCGTAAACGTTGTCCAGGTCGGATTCTACTTGGATTGACACCTGGGTTTAATTCCTCTAATTGATTTTGTGTTAGACCATGATTACTCGCAATTCGTGAAAAACCATCACCGCTTCTGACAGTGTAGTACTTTTTACGCACTGGAGCTGGACGTTGTTGAACTGGAGCAGGTTTTTGAATGGTATCCGAAGTAATTACAACTGGTTTTTCATCACTAACTGTTGTTTCAACAGTAGTTGTGACAAGTGTTTGGATTTTCAAGAGTGCGCCTACAGAAATTTGTGTATTTGGCAAATTGTTCCACTCCATGATGTTCTGAATGGTAACATTGTATTGCGCAGCAATTCTACTCAGATTTTCGCCTGCTTTCACCTTGTGATACGTGTATTTAATAGTCGTAATCACAGTTGATTTCGGTTTGTTTATTGGTAGGTTTGGCTGTGAGGTTACTAACTGATCTTGATTCCGTTGTTGTTGCGCTTGAAGCGCTAATTGCGCCAAATAAGCAGCGCCAAAATTGCGGTCTTCTACTGCATACAAACTGTCTTCAGAAGTAACTAAAAGTCCAATTTTATCAAGTGGACCAGTGATACATTGTTTGGGTTCAGTAGCTGGAATATAAGTGGTTTTATAGACCGGGTTTAACGATTTAATATCCTCTAATTTCCATGCAATCACTTTTTCAATGGATTCCATGTGCACGCTTTTCTTCAAGCAAATAGTGTCTAAGTGGTAATAATGAATTTTAGCTGCTGCGGGGCGAATGTTATGTTCTGCATGATACGTCAACAAATAAGAAGCTGCAATAAAATTTGGAACATACCCTTGTGTTTCGCGGGGCAAATAGGGACGGATTTCCCAAAACGTTCGTTTACCTCCTGAACGTTTGATTGCTTTGTTGACATTTCCTGGTCCAGCATTGTAAGCTGCAAGTGCTAAGTTCCAATCGCCATAAATTCCAAACAGTTTTTTGAGCATTCGGCAAGCTGCATCGGTAGCTTTAACAGGATCCATACGTTCGTCAATGTATGAGTTTTCGACCAAACCGTAGGTTTTTCCTGTACCATACATAAATTGCCATAAACCTGTAGCTCCAGCATGCGATTTTACTTGAGGGCGCAAACCACTTTCAATGACAGATAAATATTTCAGTTCCAAAGGAAGCCCGTATTCTGCAAGCTTTTCTTCGTACATATCGAAATACAATTTTGATCGACCAAGGACAATTTTTGCAAAGCTGCGTCTGTTTTGTGCAAAATATTTGATGGTTGCAAGGGATATTTCGTTGCAATCATAGCCGAAATCAGATATTTCATTCAGCTTTGATAAGCGTTTGCAGTACTCTTCGTCTGTAAATAGTGGGATAGCGTTTGCTTCGTAGTTCAGCGCATCAATGATAGAATCAGTATTTTTTTCACTGATAAAATCGTTGTAATACATGCGCGTACTTTGTTCCAACATGCGTAAAAAAGCGTCGCCTTCTGTTGTTTGTGTAGGACCTTGTGCAAGACCTATGGTTGTTGGCAATATGTTGGCAACAATCAAAACAAAAAGGAGCTTTTTTATCAAATGCATAGGCTTAATCCTTGTTTATTAAAAGTTGCGCGAAATTAATCAGCGCTTCGTCGTTGAAATCGTCTGCCATGACTTGAATACCGAATGGCAGGCCGTTACTGTGTTGACCAATTGGCAATGAAATCGCTGGATTTCCAGTTAAATTAGCATGAACAGTAAAGATATCTTGCAAATACATCTGAATTGGATCGTTTACAGCGCCACTTTCAAAAGCAGTTGCAGGTGTTGTCGGCAACAATAAAAATGCGTAATTAGCGAAGATTTCTTTTGTTTTGTCTTTCAAAACACGACGCACTTTCATGCCTTTCGTGTAGTATGCATCGTAATAACCATGAGAAAGGACAAATGTACCAGCCATGATGCGTCTTTTTACTTCTGTACCAAATCCTTCCGTACGCGATAAAACATATGTTTCTTCAACTCCTTTTGCCACTTCAGAACGATGTCCGTAGTGAACACCATCGTAGCGGGATAAATTGGAAGAAGCTTCAGCTGTCGTAAGGACATAATAGGCAGGGACGAGGTAATCCAAATATGGAAAAGAAACTCCTTCTACAACATGACCAGCTGCACGTAATTCATCAATTGTTTTCTCTAATTGTGCTCGTACTTCTGGATCAACATTTTCGTTCTCCAACGCCTCTTTTAAAAAGGCTATTTTATGTTTTTCAGTTGGTTTATTGACTAACTGAAAGGTTAATTTTTTAGAGGAACTGGTCGCGTCTTTTGGGTCTTTACCGCTCATGACTGCTAAAACCAAAGCTAAGTCTTCTACGTTATTTGTAAAAGGCCCAATTTGGTCGAATGAAGAAGCATAAGCCAATAAACCAAAGCGACTAACAACGCCATATGTTGGTTTGTACCCAACTGTTCCTGTAAAAGAAGCTGGTTGTCGAATTGAACCTCCAGTATCTGATCCTAAAGCGACAGTACATAATCCAGCTGAAACTGCAACAGCAGATCCACCTGATGAACCGCCAGGAACACAACTCAAGCGGAGGTTATTTTTAACGGGACCATAAGCAGATGTTTCATTGCTACTTCCCATAGCAAACTCATCACAGTTTAATCGCCCAATGATGATTGCGTCTTCTGCAAGTAAGCGCTCAACAACAGTAGCAGAATAGATTGATTCAAAGCCTGCTAGTATTTTTGACGAAGCGGAAACATGATGTCCAGCGTAACAAATATTGTCTTTCAAACCAATAACCATTCCTGCCAATTTACCAGCAGAACCAGCTTTGATTTTGTCATCAATAATTTGAGCTTGCTCCAAAGCATCTTTCTCAAACACCTCTAAAAAGGCATTCAATTCACGCTGTTTGTTTATTTCGCTGAGGTATCCATTAACGATGTCAACCACAGAACGTCCAGCGGACAGTGCTTTTTTTACTTCCGAATACGATTTCAACATGTGATTTCGATTAGCTTATTTTTGTTCTTCTGAAGAGGCGTTATTTTCTTCGCCTTTGCTAGCATCTTTGAATTCTTTGATACCTTTTCCAAGTCCTTTCATTAATTCAGGAATTTTTTTACCCCCGAATAATAATAAAACAACTGCTAAAATCAAGATAATTTCAAATGCACCTAACTTTCCCATAATAAATTTATTTACTACAAAATTAAGGAAATATCCCTTAACATGCTGTTAAAAATTGTTCCTTTCGCTTTTTGCTCTTAAAATTGTAGGTATATCAACGCAATTGTTGCCACTGTCATGATTATTAATGTTGAGAAACCTAAAAAATTAGATAATTTTCCATTCGTAAAATCCCCCATCACTTTTTTATTGTTGCAAATATGTAAAATGATTGCAATGATTACTGGAGCTGTCATACCATAGAGAACTGCAGAGTAGACAAGTGCCTTGATTGGATTGATTCCAAAATAATTCAACGAAAGTCCAATCAGTAATGAAATGATTATGATTGTGTAAAACGGTTTGGCTTCGTGAAACTTGTTGTCTAATCCTTCCTTCCAGTCAAAAGTTTCACAAAAAATATACGATAAAGCTCCGCTGAGTACAGGAATTGCTAAAAGTCCCGTTCCAATAATCCCAACAGCAAACAACAAATATGCTATGTTTCCTGCTAAAGGCTTTAATGCAGCTGCTGCTTGTTCAACCGTGTCAATATTGTGTATGCCTGCGTTATAAAGTACAGTACCAGTTGTCAAAATGATAAACCACGCAACTATTCCTGAAAAACTCATACCGAAGTCGACATCAGATTTCATTTCGTGAATAATTTTTCTGTTGACCATGATGTGTTTTTTCTTGTGTTTCATTTCTTCTACTTCCATTGTTGCCTGCCAAAAGAAAAGGTAAGGAGAAATTGTTGTACCAAAAATTGCAACAATCATGGCAATAAAAGATTCGTTGAATTCAATATGAGGGATGAAAGTTGATTTAACAATTAGTAACCAATCTTGTTTGTACATAAAAGGCACAAAAAAATACAAGAGCAAGGCTAAACACAAGTATTTAAGTATAGCGGCTATTTTTTGATAGGGAAGATAGATGATCAAAATAAGTAACATCATCGTAAAAAAAACGCTGAAGTACATGGCATCGATTTGTGGGAATAGTAAATTCCCTACTGCTCCCATTCCAGCAATGTCTGCTCCAATGTTTAAAACAATTGCTGGAAAACTAAACAGTAACATGAGGTATAACACTGGTTTCGGATAATTTTTTTTAAGTGTACCTGTTAGTCCAGTTTCTGTTACTAAGCCAATGCGGGCACTCATTTCTTGCATGCCTGCCATGAGTGGAAAAGAAATCAATGTTGCCCAAAGTGTCGATAATCCAAAAGCTGCACCAGCTTGCGAATAAGTTGCAATACCCGATGGGTCATCATCACTTGATCCAGTGACCAATCCTGGTCCAAGTTTCCCCCATGCGCGGGATAAAAAGTTTTTTTTCCTCGTGTTTGACATACATTTTCAGCATTACTTGCTGTTAAATTACTCTTTTTTACAACATTATTCAATTTTTTGACTATCTTAAACTTGAAATCTGTAAAACATGCAAAAACGTTGGTTTATAAAAAACAATCCGAGTGATATTGAGGTAGCTCAACTAGTAAATGATGTAAAAGTTTCGCCGTTGATGGCACGCTTATTACATCAACGGGAGTTGAAGGATTTTGATACAATTACCTCTTTTTTTAAACCAAATCTCGATCAATTACACGATCCGTTTTTGATGTTAAATCTCCGCGAAGCAGCGGAGCAAATAAAAAATGCTATCGAACAGCAGCAACATATTGTTGTTTTTGGTGATTACGATGTGGATGGAACGACTGCTGTTGCATTAGTTTATTCCGTTTTACAACAATACACAAACGTTAGTTATTATATTCCAGATCGTTACGAAGAAGGCTATGGTTTGTCTTACAAAGGAATTGACACGGCGCTGGAACGTGGCGCTTCCTTGTTGATTGCTCTTGATTGTGGTATCAAAGAGGTTGAAAAAGTTGCATATGCAAAGGAAAAAGGCTTGCCAATAATTGTTTGCGACCATCATACTCCTGGAGACATTGTACCAGATTGTTTGGTGTTGGATCCAAAACAAGATAATTGTCGCTATCCATTCAAAGAATTGTGTGGATGTGGTGTGGGTTTTAAATTGATGCACGGATTGCTTCATATCATGGGCGAATCGGATGTGTTTTTGTTGCAACAACTTGATTTGGTTGCTATTGCAATTGGTGCGGATATTGTTTCGTTGAGCGGCGAGAATCGCGTGTTGTGTAAATTAGGATTGAAACAGTTGAATGAACTACCACGCATTGGTATTCAGGCATTGGTGCAACAGGCAAAAAAAGTGTTCCCGCTCGATTTATCCAATGTGGTGTTTATTATTGCGCCACGCATCAATGCAGCAGGGCGATTGGATAGCGGACAACGATCAGTCGCCTTGTTATTAGCTGATTCTGAAAAGCTTGCGCGTTCGATCGCTGTGGAAATTGATGAATACAATTCGAATAGAAGGTTGTTAGACGTACAAATGACCGAAGAAGCACTTGCGCTCATTGCCGAAGATGAATTGCATGCCAATCGAAAATCAACGGTTGTTTTTCAGGCAGACTGGCACAAAGGAGTTGTTGGGATTGTTGCATCTCGTTTGATTGAAAAACATTACCGTCCAACAATCGTATTGACGGAAAGTAATGGCGTTGCAACAGGTTCCGCACGTTCGGTACTTGGTTTTAGTGTATACGATGCCATTGAATCGTGCGCTCATTTAATTACACAGTTTGGAGGGCATCAATACGCTGCTGGATTGACATTGCCATTGGAAAATGTGTCGGCTTTTCGCGAAGCATTTGATGCTGCTGTTCAGGACAAAATGTTGTTGAAAGATGAGGTCGAAGAATTAATTATTGATGTTGAAATCGGATTAGCGGATTTGTTTTTAGCAGGTGAATCGGTCCACGAAGTCCCACGGATCTATAAAATGTTGGCCGAAATGGAACCTTTTGGTCCCGATAATCCGAAGCCGGTGTTTGTGGTGCGTTCTGTTTACGCGGCTTCTTTTCGTATTTTGAAAGAAGCGCATTTGAAAGTAGCGTTGTACGACCCGGTAACAAAGGTCACCCTTCCAGCAATAGGGTTTAATTTAGCCGAAAAGGCAGATCTTGTAGCTGCAGGATGCGCGTTTGATTGCGCGTTTACCTTAGAAACAAACACTTGGAACAATCAAACAACCTTGCAGTTGCAAATCAGGGATATTCGAGAAGGAAGTTAATAAAGCTTACAACGGAATATTTCCGTGTTTCTTTTTCGGCAAGACTTCCGATTTATTCT
>ERZ650308.839-NODE-839-length-16500-cov-8.836607_pt1 | contig 16500 bp, 18 predicted proteins | sample MGYA00376244_ERZ650308 | MGnify/ENA primary metagenome ERZ650308 (study PRJEB26733, sample SAMN07839295) | wastewater metagenome | biome: small river; feature: stream; material: water | place: USA: North Carolina | collected 2016-04-26 ... | reverse complement strand
CCCGGCACCAGGCGTTCTCACTGACCGAGACCAGGTCGGTGGGCTTGAGTTTGCCTGCGCGAAGCGCCTGCTCGACGATGTAGCTGGTCATCATCTTGGTCAGGGACGCAGGCGGCAAAGCTTCGTCGGCATTGGCCGAGGCGAGCACTTGGCCGGAGTCGTAGTCCATCAGCAGCCAGGCTTTGGCAGGCAGCGCGGGGGCGTTCTCTGCCAAGGCGGTCTCCGCAGCCAGGGGCTGCAGTGCGTTGGCAGCAGCAGCGGCCTTCTTGCTGGCGGCCGCCTTTTGGTGCGCAGCAGGTTTGCTAGCTTTGTGGCTGGCGGCAAAGGTGGCCGAGTGGGGGATCAACGCGCCAGCGGCGATGGCGAAGACGACAGGGAGGATGGAGGAGGTATGGGTTTTCATGGCAATGACGGTCAAGAGTCTTGATTGTCGCCGATCGGTGTTGATTTTTTGCATTGCCCCGCTGTTCAGGACGCACCTTCATGGCGATTTCATCAACCATTCAGTTTCTCTTTGATCCGGGTCATCAAGCTGTTTGAAATCAGGGAGGGGGGCACATTGGCGTTTCGGATTTCGTAGGCGTTGAAGGTCGGTGCCTGGGTGATGGGCCGAAAAGCCAGCGCCGGATGTGCCCAGGCATGCGCCGTCAAGGAGTCCACCACGGCGATGCCTGCCCCTGTGGCGGCCAGGGCGCAGGCCACTTGGCCCGACCTGACTTCGATTTTGGAGTCGATGGGCCAGTGGGCCTCGGCCGACCATTGCCCCAGCGCTTTGCCTTGCGGCGTGTCCGGGCTGAAGGCGATCAGGCGTTCTTTCAGGATGTCTCGCGGGCTGAGCGATCGGCGTTTCGAGAAAGGGTGGTCCACATGGAAGACGCAACACAAAGACCACTGGCCCAAGGGTTTGCATTGCAGCATGGGGTGATCCACCGGCAAGCTGGAGATGGCCAGGTCGGCATCCCCGGCAACGAGTTGTCCCACGATTTCACGCACCAGCTGCGTTTCCATGTACACATGGGCATCCGGAAATTGGGCCATGGTTTCGGCCACGGCTTGCGGCAACAGCTCCAAGGCGATGCTGGGGCTGGCCAGCACCCGCAAGGCCAGGCCGCCGCCTGTTTTGAGCTCGCGGGCGCAGTCTTCGATGCGCTTGACGCCGTGGTACACGTGCTCGACTTGGGCATACAGCGTCTGTGCTTCGGGCGTAGGGCGCAGCTTGCCCTTGATCCGCTGGAACAATTTCAGGCCGAGCTGCAGCTCGATGTGCCCCAGCATGCGGCTGATGCCGGGCTGTGACACACACAGCAAGCGTGCCGCATCGGTCACAGAGCCCGAGACCATGACGGCCCGGAACACCTCAATCTGGCGCAAGTTCATGGGGTTTCATCCATAACATCAAGTTATCAGCATCATAGCCATTGGTATTTGTTGTCGTGGCCAGATGTTTTTAAGATCACGGCCAGTGGCCTTTCATGGCACAGCCATTTTTTTCAGGAGATACGCGATGCCCCGTCAACCTCAAAGCCTTATGAACCGCCGATCGGCCGTGGCGCTGCTGACCAGTGCCTTGATCACCGTGCCGCATGGCCCGGCCACGGCCGCCGCTTGGCCCAGCAAAACGCTGCGCATCATCGTGCCCTTTGCCCCGGGTGGCGGAGCGGATGTGTCGGCGCGCGTGCTGGCCGAATTGCTGGCGCCCCAATTGGGGCAGGCGGTCATTGTGGAAAACAAGCCCGGCGCTGGCAGTGCCATTGGCGTCAACGCGGCTGCACAAAGCAAGGATGGTCACACCTTGCTGATGGGCAGCAACAGCATGGTCATCAACCCTTCGTTCAACCCGGCCATCGGCTACGACGTGGCGCGTGACTTTGACGCGGTGGGCATGGTGTCTGCGCAGCCACTGGTGCTGGTGGTGCCTGCGAACTCGGCCATCAAATCGGTGCCCGACCTGATTGCCCAATACAAAGGCAAAACCGAGCAGCTCACGGCGGGCAACAGCGGCAAGGGCACCTTGGCGCACCTGACCTCTGAAATCTTTGAAGCCGAAACCGGCGTGCCCCTCACCCCCGTGCCTTACAAGGGCGAGAGCGCGCTGATGCCCGATTTGATCAGCGGCCAAGTGTCGATGGGCTTTTTGAATTTGCCCAGCGTTGCGCCCCACATCAAATCAGGCAAGCTGCGTGCGTTGGCGATTTCTGCCCCTGTGCCCTTGGCCGATTTGCCCGGCGTGCCCACTTTCAGAGCGCTGAATTTGCAAACTCTGGAAGTGCAAGGCTGGGCCGCTTTGCTGGCCCCCAAGGGAACGATTGCAGAAGAAGGTCTGGCCCGACTGGAGGCGCTGCTCACGCAGGCGTTGGCTTCTGAAACCGTCAAAACCCGTTTTGCCGCGCTCAACGTCAGCCCTGTGATTCAGAGCCGCCAGGCCAGCAGCACTTTCCTCAAAAATGAAGCGGCGCGCTACGGCAAAGTCATCAAGGACCGTGCGATCAAACCCGATTGAACAAGGCACGCGATGAATTCAGATCTTTCACGTTCCTGCGATGTCTTCGTCTGTGGCGGCGGTGTGGCGGGCACCATGGCTGCAGTGGCCGCTGCACGCAGCGGCGCGCGTGTCATCCTGGCAGAACGCTACGGTTTTTTGGGTGGCAATGCCACAGCGGGCGCGGTAGCGCAATTCAACAGCTGGCAAACGGGCCGTGGCCGAAAAGTCATTGCAGGGCTGGCCGATGAAGTGGTGCAGCGCTTGCGTCGGCTGGGCGCTGCTGCCGAGCACCAGGTCTTCGTCATGTCCACGGGCCACAAAATGGACCGGGTTGAATATGCCCCCGAGGTCTTGAAACTGGTGCTGGACGACATGGTGTCTGAAGCCGGTGTCAAGCCGCTCTTGCACGCGCAATTGCTGGGGGTGGACTGTGAAGGGCGGCAAGTGACATCGGTGCACATGCTCACCAAAAGCGGCGTCATGGCGGTCAAGCCACGGTTGCTGATCGATGCTTCGGGCGATCTGGATGCGCTGCGCCAGGCAGGCTGTCGTTTCTTGCCGCTGGCGCAGGGCGAGTCTTTGCAACCGGCCACCATGATGTTCCGCTTTGGCCCCATGGACTTTGACCGCTTTGACAGCACCCCCAAAGAGGACATCCGGGCACTGGCCCAATGCGGCTTTGAGAGCGGTGCCTTGGCCCGCGCTGCGTTGCATGCGTCCCGCAATCCTTTTTCTCAGGATGCCTGGTTCAACATCAGCAGGCTGAGCGTGGATGCCACGGATGCGATGGCCCTGGGCCAGGCGGAAATTTTGGGGCGAAAACAAGCCTGGCTGGCCGCTGCCTATTTGCAGGCCCATGTGCCTGGCTGCGAGGCCGGGCGACTCCAGGCCTTTGCAACCCAGGTCGGCATTCGCGAGACGCGGCGAGCCGAGGGCGAGTACATCCTCACCGCGCAAGATCTGATGGCGCCGGTGGCATTTGACGACGCCATTGCGGCAGGGGCATATCCGATCGACATCCACCCCGCTCAGGGGGGGGACTTGGTCTACAAGGCCATGGACGATGACCACGCTTACCAGATTCCTTACCGCAGTCTGGTGCCGACCCAATTGGACAATGCCTATGTGGTGGGCCGGGGCATCTCGGCGGACCACGAAGCGCTGGCGGCGATCCGGGTCATGACCATTTCCATGGCGGTGGGACAGGCCGCCGGTTTGGCCGCGGCCATGGCGTGCCAGTCTTCAGGGCCGGTGTCTACACGGGCGGTGGACATGGTCGCGCTGCGGCACAGTCTGGTGAAAGACGGTGCCTTGCTGGCCTGATGGGGCTGAAGGCAATGCACTGTCAAACGGTCCGATTCAGCGCAGGCGGTGATTAAGGGCGGTCAGTGCCGGTTTTGTCGCAGGTCTGTGAGCGTTCTTCATAGCGGCCGCCGTCGTCCAGGCAGCGGTCGATGGCGATGAATTCCTGAGCCCACGAAACATACAGCCCCACACACGCTGCGCCGATGCACAGGGCGATGAGCAGCCACTTCGGCGTGTGCACGGTCATGGCAAGACCTTCAGCAGGGTGTAGCGGGTGTTGGGCGCGTCTGCTGGCGGGTTGTCGATCTTGTCCACGCGCACGCGCAGTTGGGCGCGCTTGCCGGGCATGTGCTGGAAGCCGTCGATCTCGCCAAACAAGGGCACCCATTTTTTGGGCGGCTGGCCGGGCACGCGTTCGCGCACCATGAGGCATTGCATCTCGATCACGCCGGTGCAGGTGTGGCGCTGAGGGGCCACTTCCAGCGTGATGGCGCGGCTCAGCCAAGGGCGCACGCATTGCTTCAGTTCTTCGCTCCATTGGTAGCCCGCAGAGCCTTTGCAGCCATGAGCGTCGACATCGCTGCCCGGCATGGGCATGGCCTTGCATTCACCTGGGGCCAAGGCGGTGGCTTGGGCTGCGTCCAGCAGGCAGCGGTTGGCAAATGTGCGGGGTGTTGGCTCAGTGGCCACTTGACCGCACACGGGGGCGTATTCGCGGGTGCAGATTTGCGCCAGGACGGACCCGCTGGCCAACAGGCCCATGAGCGCGAACAGGCTGGCACACAGCGTTGTGTGGATTGGATGTTTTTTCATAAGGGGTGGTTTTGCAGCTTGAGTTGTCGTGAGTCGATGCCAGGCCGTGATGGTGCGCATTCAAGTCTTGTGCAATGTGGTGCAGCAGACTGACGCCGCCTGGGGGCAGACGCAGCATTGTCTTGGGTGGGGTGTCTGGTTGGCAGGTGTCACCCCACCCAAAACGTGACCAATTGCAACACGGAAGATGCGCCATTGAGCACCACATCGGGTCAAGCCCAGAGCACGGTTGATGCGGCCAAGGCGCAGCAGGCGGTGTTTCACCTGGATCACATTGCCAAGGTGTACCGCATGGGCGAGACGGAGATCCATGCGCTGCGCGATGTGGATCTGGATTTGCAAGCGGGCGAGTTTGTGGTTTTGCTGGGCGCATCGGGCAGTGGCAAGTCCACGCTGCTCAATATTTTTGGGGGGCTGGACCGGCCCACCTCGGGCCAGGTGCGTTACCGCGACCACGAATTGAGCACCGCCACGGCGGCCGAGCTGACGCGGTTTCGGCGTGAGCATGTGGGTTTTGTCTTCCAGTTTTACAACCTGATCCCCAGCCTGACCGCTTATGAAAACGTGGCCTTGGTGACCGAGATCGCCACCCACCCCATGGACCCCGACGAGGCGCTGGCCCTGGTGGACATGCAGGCACGGCGCAACCATTTCCCCTCGCAGTTGTCGGGCGGCGAGCAGCAGCGCGTGGCCATTGCCCGCGCCATCGTCAAGCGCCCGGATGTGCTGCTGTGCGACGAGCCCACTGGCGCTCTGGACTACCCCACGGGCAAGCTGGTGCTGTCGGTGCTGCAGCATGTCAATCAGGCGCTGGGCACGATCACCGTGGTCATCACGCACAACGCGGCCATTGCGGCCATGGCCGATCGGGTGATCCGCATCAGCAGCGGCCGCATTGTGGCGATCCAGCGCAACGCCACCAAGGCTTCACCCGAGGAGATTTCGTGGTGAGCATGCTCGGCCGCATGCTGTGGCGAGACCTGTGGCACTTGCGGGGGCCATTGATGGCGGCGGCTTTGGTGGTGGCCTGTGGCATTGCGGTGCTGGTGGCGCTTCGGGGCACGCACCAGTCGCTGCTGCTGGCGCAAAGTGATTACTACCAGAGCCACCGTTTTGCTGATGTGTTTGCCCACCTTCGCCGTGCACCGGATTCGCTGGCCGAGCAGATGCGCCAATGGCCCGGAGTGGCCCAGGTGCAGACGCGTCTGGTGGTCGAGGTGACCGTTGATGTGCCGGGGCTGCCCGAACCGGCCATGGCCAAGCTGGTGTCGTTGCCCGGCACGCACAGGCCTGTGCTCAACGATGTGCAATTGGTGCGCGGCCGCTACCTCGATGCGGGGGCCTCTGACCAGGTGCTGGTCAGCGAGGCCTTTGCCCTGGCCAATGGCTTGCAGGTGGGCGACACGCTGGGTGCGGTGCTGCATGGCCGCCAAAAGACGCTGGTGATCGTGGGCATCGCCTTGTCGCCGGAGTTCGTTTACGAGGTGGGCAGCGGCATGATTTTTCCGGACAACCGGCGTTATGGCGTGATGTGGATCGCGCACGAAACGCTGGCCCCGGCCTTTGACATGCAGGGGGCTTTCAACGATGTGAGTGTGTCCTTGGGGCGGGGTGCGAGCGAGCCAGCGGTGATCGCCGCGCTCGATGGTTTGCTGTTGCGCTATGGCGGCCTGAGTGCCCATGGCCGTGACCTGCAGCTGTCGCACCGCTTTCTGAGCGATGAATTGGGCGAGTTGGGTGTCATGACCACCGCCTTGCCGAGTTTGTTTCTGGTGGTCTCGGCGTTTTTGCTTTACCTGGTCTTGTCGCGCCTTGTGGCCACGCAGCGCCCCCAGATCGGTCTGCTCAAGGCCTTTGGCTTCACGGACTGGCGTGTGGGGCTGCATTACTTCGGGTTTGCTGCGGTCACGGTGCTGATCGGGCTGTGGGTGGGTGTGCCGGTGGGGCTGGTGCTGGGGCAGATGTTTGTGGACATTTACCGCGATTTTTTCCATTTCCCATCCTTGCACTTCGTGGCCGATCCTGCCTTGATCGGCCTGTGTGTGGGCGTGAGTTTGTTGTCAGCGGGGGCCGGGGCCTTGCTCTCGGTGCGCCGCGCGATGGGGCTGGCCCCGGCCGAGGCGATGCGGCCGGAATCGCCCGCCAGTTATCGGGCAGGCACATGGCTGCAGCAGGGCTGGAGCGCGGGCTTGCCCGCATCGGTGCGCATGATCGGGCGCAATCTGCTGCGGCGTCCCTGGCGTGCTGTGGGCTCGGTGCTGGGCATCGCGTGTGCCATGGGCTTGCTGCTGCTGGGCCGCTTTGCCATGGATGCGCCGCAGCACATGCTGTCGGTGCAGTTCAACCAGGTGCAGCGCGATGACGTGATGGTCATCTACAACGAAGCCCGAGGCCCTCGGGCTTTGCTGGAGATGGCGGCGATGGACGGCGTCATCCAGGTCGAGCCTTTTCGTGCGCTGCCCGTCTGGCTGCAGCATGGCCATCGGCGCAAACGCATCGATGTGATGGGCTTGATGCAGGGCAATGGGCAGCACCAGTTGCTCGATGCGCGTTTGCAGCCGGTGGATCTGCCGCCGCAAGGTCTGGTGTTGTCGGCCAAGCTGGCCGACATTCTGGGCCTTGCGCCCGGTGACCGGGTGAGCCTGGAGGCGCTGGAAGGGCGCAGGCCTGTGTTGGACATGCCCGTGGTGTCGGTGGTCGACGAAATGCTGGGGCTGGGGGCCTACATGGATGCGGCTGCCCTGGCGCGTTTGCTGGGGGAGGACCACACCAGCTCGGGGGCTTACCTGCGCATCGAGGCCGACAAGGCGCTGCAGGTCTACGAGCGCCTCAAGCGCATGCCTGCGGTGGCGGGTGTGGCCGTGGCGCAGGCGACACAGCAAAGCGTGCGCGAGACCATGGCACGGGCTTTCTTTTTCTTCAGTGGCATCTTGCTGGTCTTTGCCTGCGTGATCATCGCGGGCATGGTCTACAACAGCGCACGCATTGCCTTGTCCGAGCGGGGCAACGAGTTGGCCAGCCTGGCTGTGTTGGGCTTCACGCAGCGTGAGGTGGCGTTTCTTTTGCTGGGTGAGCAGGTGGCGCTGCTGGCGCTGGCCGTGCCTGTGGGTTTGGGCGTGGGGTATGGCCTGTGTGCCTTGCTGGTGCCGCTGTTTGACCGGGACTTGTTTCGGGTGCCCCTGGTGCTCACGCCGTGGTCTTATGCCTATGCGGTGTTGGCGGCGTGCGGGGCCTCGGTGTTGTCGGGCCTGCTGGTGGCGCGGCGCATTCGGCGGCTGGACCTGATCGCGGTCCTCAAAACAAGAGAGTGAACAGGCCATGCACATGAACTGGAAACGCTGGGGCTGGGCTTGGGGGTGGGGCTTTGCAGGCGCAGGCCTGGTGGCAGCGGTGGCGTGGATGCTCTGGCCTGCGCCCTTGGTGGTAGATGCCCTGGCCGTGCAGACCGGCCCCATGCAGGTCACGGTGGACGATTTGGGCGAGACCCGCAGCCATGACCGGTTCACGCTGTCGGCCCCGGTGTCCGGGCGTCTGGAGCGCATGGCCCTGCGCGACGGCGATGCGGTTCAGGACCAACAGTTGCTGGCACGCATCGCCCCCTTGCCGCTGTCCGAGCGCGAGCGCAAGGAATTGACGGCGCGTGTGGCTGCCGCGCAAGCCCTGCAGCTGGAAGCACAGCAGCGCGTGCAGCAGTCGGCCGACGATCTGGGCCAGGCGCAGCGTGAACTGCAGCGCATGCGCCAGCTGGCGCGCGATGGTTTCATCGCGCCGCAGGGCCTGGAGCAGGCCATCCAGAAAGAGATGATGGCCACATCGGCGCTGGAGGCCGCGCGCTTTCGTGCGCGGGCGGCTGCTGCCGATGTGCAGGCCGCGCAAGCGGCCATGGACGCCATCCGTGCAGCCCAGTCGGGCGCGCAAGGTTGGCTGGAGGTGCGTGCGCCCATGGCGGGGCGTGTGCTGCGCATCAACGACCCCAGCGAACGGGTGGTCGCCATCGGCACCCCCTTGATGAGCCTGGGCGATGTGCGCCATCTGGAGGTGGTGATCGAACTGCTGTCGACCGAGGCGGTGAAGGTCGCGCCCGGCATGCCGGTGCTGATCGAAGGCTGGGGCGGCCAGCAGGTGCTGCGCGCCCGGGTCCGTCAGGTGGAAAGCTATGCCTTCACCAAGGTGTCGGCCTTGGGCATCGAGGAAAAGCGCGTCAATGTGATCGCCGATTTCGATGAACCGCCATCCGCCTTGGGCGATGGTTTTCGCTTGACGGCGCGCATTGTGGTCTGGGAGGCTGACCAAGTGCTCAAGGTGCCTGCCAGTGCCTTGTACCGCTGTGGGCAGGCCTGGTGTGTCTTTGTGGTCGAAGGGGGGCGAGCGCGCCAGCGCACCCTCACGCTGGGCCACCGCAATTTGCAAGAGGCGCAAGTGACCGATGGACTGCGTGCAGGCGAGCAGGTGGTGCGTTACCCCGGCAACGCCTTGCAGGACGGCGCGCGGGTCCGTTGGCGCTGAGCGTGACTGGCCTGCATTGGCGTGCTTGCATGCCTCATGAGGCGGCCAGTTGGGCGATGCGTTCGCGCAGCACAGCCAGCGCCGCGTCAAAGGCTGCGCGCTGTGCAGGCGCCAGGCCCGAGAGCATGTCGGTGGCCAGTTGCGCTTCGATGGCGCTGAACCATTGGCATTTTTTTTTGCCTTCGGCCGTCAAGGTCAGGCGCCAGATGCGGCGGTCTTGTTCGTCGGCGCTGCGCAGCAGCAGTTGGCGCTCTTCCAGTTCGCGCACCAGGCGGGCAATCTGGCCTTTATCACGGCCCATGGCCTGCACGAGTTGCTGTTGCGATGTGCCATCGGGCAGGCACAGACACAGCGCCCGCAGGTGCAGTGGCCCCAGGCCTTGTTCGGCTTGGGCCTGCATGCGGTTTTTGAGCACTTGCTGCGTGCTGCCAAACAAGGTCATGAAGGACACAAAGCTGGCGCTGTCACTGGGCGATGTGCTGCTGCTTGTCTCTGTTTTGGGCGTTCGTGTGCGCATGGGTTTAATGGTTGATAAAGTCAACCAAGTGCTATACTGTTGATCTTGTCAACCATTGTAGGCCTTATGAAAAAATCAGCTTCAGTTCCCCGCATCCTTCGCCAGATCTTGCCGGATCTGTTCATCTTGCCCACGGTGGCCGCCTTGCTCAGCGGCATCATGACCTGGGCCAATGTGGGTGTGTCGGAGGAGTTCATGGGCCGTTGGGCGCGCAGCTTTGGCGTCAGCCTGGTGCTGTTGCCGATGATTCTGGTGGGCATTGGCCAGCTGCAAAAGTGGCTCGACCAGACCTTGCACTTTGTGCACAGCTTGGGCCGCAAGGTCTTGGCGTCCTTGATCATCGCGTGTGTGATCGAGACGGTCTTGGCAGTGGGAGTGACCGCGATCAGCCATCCCTTCGATGCCCAGTTCGCCCAGGCGTGGTGGCTGGCTTTCAGCCGCTCCTTGCCTGCCGGGGTGCTGGTGGGGCTGTTCATGACCTTTTTCCTCAAGCCCCGCATGGACCGCATGCGCAGGGCAGCGGCCTGAATCGTTCAAGCGCTCAGCGCGGCATGCCGGTGGCAACTCACCAAGTGGTCGTTGACCATGCCTGAGGCTTGCATGAAGGCATAGCAGATGGTCGAGCCCACGAACTTGAAGCCCGCCTTGCGCAAGGCTTGGCTCATGGCGTCCGATTGCGCGGTCTGAGCGGGCACCTCGCTCAGGCTGCGGCGCTGGTGTTGCAGGGGCTGGCCATCCACAAATTGCCAGACGAAGTGGCCAAAGCTTTGGCCACTGGCTTGCAGCGCCAAATAAGCCTGGGCATTGCTGATGGTCGCGGCCACCTTCAGGCGGTTGCGCACGATGCCGGGATTGGCCAGCAGCTCGGCCACTTTGCGGTCGTCGTAGCGGGCGATTTTTTCGGGGTCGAACTGGTCAAAGGCCAGGCGGTAGGTCTCGCGCTTTTTCAGCACAGTGGACCAGGACAGCCCGGCCTGTGCGCCTTCGAGGTTGATCAGCTCGAACAAGGCCCGATCGTCGCGCAGGGGCACGCCCCATTCGGTGTCGTGGTAGTGGCGGTAAAGCTCAAAGCCTTCGCACCAGGGGCAGCGCTGCATACAAGTCCTTGCAAAGCCTGCAGTCTAGCGGCTGAGCAGGGGCTCACCATTTGCCGGATGCCCCGCCGCCGCCAAATCCACCACCGCCGCCTTTGAAGCCGCCGCCGGGTCCGCCTCGGCCGCCAAAGCGGGCCCTGAGCAGCGCGGCCAGGCCGATCCAGGTGGTCATCAAGGTGATGCCTGCCGCAATCAAGGCGGTGGCCCACACACCCAGCAGCAGCCAGGTGACGGTGCCGACGATGGCCGCCGTCATGAGCGATCCGGGAAAGCGCCCCAGGATGGCGCGCAAGACAAAGCCCAGCATCGCACCGGCCACGATGATCCAGGTGATGTCCCGGTAGGGGGCGGCGGTGTTGTCCATGCTGGGGGCGGGCAGGGGTTCGCCGTCGATCACCCGCACCATGCGCTGCACCCCTTCCGAGATGCCGCCCGCAAAGTCTTGCTGGCGAAAGCGGGGGGTGATGACTTCTTCGATGATGCGTTTGCTGGTGGCATCGTTCAAGGCGCCTTCCAGGCCATAGCCCACTTCGATGCGCACACTGCGGTCGTTCTTGGCCACCAGCAAGATGGCGCCATCGTCGATTTTTTTTCGCCCGATTTGCCAGCGCTCGGCCACACGAAGCGCATATTGCTCGATGGTTTCGGGTTGTGTGGTCGGCACCAACAGCACGGCCAGCTGGCTGCCTTTGCGCGCTTCAAAGGCGCTCAGGGTTTGTTCGATCGCTTGTTTTTGCTCGGCCGTGAGTGTGCGGGTCTGGTCGACCACATGACCGGTCAAGGGCGGCACCGGCACCTGGGCGAACAGCGCCCCGCACAGCAAGGCGCCGAGCGTCAAAAACCGGCTGATCGCGCGCCGCCACATCGCTCATTTCGCCGCTGGGGTGCCGGGTCCGAAATTGACTGCAGGCGGTTTGGCAATCGCCGCTTCGTTGTCCACCGTGAAGTTGGGTTTTTCCTTGTAACCCAGAGCCATGGCCGTCAGGTTGGAGGGGAAGGAATGCACCGTGACGTTGTAGTCCTGCACGGCCTTGATGTAGCGGTTGCGTGCCACGGCGATGCGGTTTTCGGTGCCTTCGAGTTGGGCTTGCAGGTCAATGAAGCCCTGGTTGGCCCGCAGGGTGGGGTAGTTTTCCGAGACCACCAGCAGCCGAGACAGGGAGCCCGACAAGTCCTTTTGTGCTTGCTGGAATTTTTGAAAGGCTTGCGGGTCGTTCACCAGTTCGGGCGAGGCTTGGATGGACGTGGCTTTGGCCCGGGCCTCCACCACAGCTTGCAAGGTGCCTTGCTCGAAGTCGGCCTGGCCCTTGACCACATTGACCAGGTTGGGAATCAGGTCGGCGCGGCGCTGGTACTGGCTGAGCACCTCGGACCAACTGGCCTTGACTTGCTCGTTGCCGCTTTGGAACTGGTTGTAGCCACAAGCGCTCAGGCTCAAGCTGGCCAGCAGCAGGGCCAGGGTGAGCCATCGGTGAAATGCGGTTTTCATGGTGGACCTCGTCAGTCAGTTGCAGGATGGATGTGTGGGCTCAGATGAATGGGCTGGGCGTTGCTTGACTGTGCGGCAGTTGACGCATTCAGACCAGGATGTGGTGTTTGCCCACCGGGTAAACGCTGCTGGCTTGCGGGCCGTCGTCGCCCATCTCTTCGACGTAGTGCACCGGGGTGCCGATGGTCAGTGCATCGAGCTCTGCGCCGATCAGGCTGTTGCGGTGGAAGTACAGCCAGCGCCCATCGGCCGATTCAATCCGGCCATAGCTCTTGTCCGGGGCAATCTCGGTGATGTGGCCATGCGGTTTTTCTTCGTGGTGTTTGACATGGTCTTGCTGGTGCTGCACCAGGGCCTGCAGTTGCTTGCGCATGGCGCTGAAGGCGTCGCGCAGCGCGACATACACATCGGTGTAGGCGGGGTTTTCCTCGGGTTCGCGGTTGGCCACCAGTTCGTGGCCAGGCAGTTTCACGCTGATGCCCACATGAAATTGATGGCCTTGATGCTGGTGGCGGTGCTGTTGTTCCACCGTGACGCTGCAGCTTTGAATGCCAGGGTGAACGTTGCCCAGTTTCTGGGCTTTGTCGCGGATGCGGTTTTCAACAGCCTCGGACGGGTCGAGGTGGCGAAAGGTGATCTGGACGGGGATAGGTGGGGTGTGCATGGGCCGTGCTCCGGAAATTCGGTGGCTGCATGTTCCTGCTTGGCAGGCCCGAGGTCTGTTCGCTGGCCGACGCAGTGGCAAAGCCAGGTGTGTTTGTGCACTGAGTCAAAACGCCAGCCTTTGCATGATGCCCATGACTTTGAAGGAGCAGTGCCATGGGTGAACGTTTGACAACAGGTGAGATTTGCACGCGCGAGGTCAGCATCGCTTTCAAGCACACCAGCCTGGTGGAGGCGGCGCAGCTGATGCGTCAAAACCATGTGGGCTGTCTGGTGGTGGTGGACGATGAAAACGGCAGCCGTTTTGTGCGCGGCCTGATCACCGACCGCGACATGGTGATGTCGGTGATCGCCACCGGGCTGGATCCGGAGCCTTTGTGTGTGGAGGACGTGATGACGGAACGTCTGGTGACCGCGTTGGAGGGCGATTCATTGATCGACCTGATGCGGTCCATGCGCGCGCATGGCGTGCGCCGTGTGCCCGTGGTGGGCTTGCAAGACGAGTTGATCGGATTGGTCACGATGGACGATGTGCTCAAAATTCTGGCCCAGGAGTTGACCCTGTTGGTCGGCTCGGTGGATACCGGCCTCAAACGCGAGAAAAAACGCAGACAGTGAGCTCAGGCGGTGGGAGCCAACTTCATTTAACTTTGCTTTGCCTTTGGGCGATTTGACCTTGCTCAGCGCTTATCTTGTGTGTCTTTCCAGTCATGAGGGGCACATGAAAAAATTCGCTTGTTTGTTCGGCTTGCTGTCTTCCTTGGTCTGCCATGCGCAGTCCGCGCAGGCGGATGCACCATCGGATGCCGCGCCCCGTGCGCAGGTCATCGCCAGAGAGCGCCCTGTGGATTCGGTGGAGCCATTGCCGCGTCAATTGCAACTGACGCCAGAGCAATGGCCCCTGTGGCAGGTCTACCAATCCAAGGTGGAGGCCTTCACCCAGCACTTTTACCGTGAGCGGCCTGTGCTGCCCAGTGCGCAAGAGTCTGCGCCTGCGCAAATGGGCCGTGTGGTGATGAACCTGCAGAACCGTTTGGCCTTGCTGGAAGACGCAGAGCAGGCGGTCAAAAATTTGTATGCCGTGTTGACGCCGACTCAGCAGCTGTTGGCCAATCAGGCTTTGCTGGGCGCGATGCCTGGCTTGCTGCCCGCTGTGGGATCGGCTGGCACGCACGATGAAGGGCGGCGTTCGGAGCCACGCCCGGGCACCGAGATGCGCCGCCGCGGGGGCGGTATGGGCAGCGGCATGGGCGGTGGTCGGGGCTATTGAGGTTTTGTTTTGGCCTGCTCAGTGGGCCTTGGGCAGTCGTTGTGACAGGACTTTGACTTGCTCGGACAGCTCGCGCACGGCCTGGGTCAGCACCAACAGTTCCTGCTCTTTCATGATGTCGATTTTTTCATGCAGGAGCTCGATTTCCAGTTCGGCTTTGACGTTGATTTCGTAGTCGTTTTGCGCATGGCGTCGGTCCATTTCGGACTGGCGGTTTTGACTCATCATGATCGCTGGCGCGGTGTAGGCCGCTTGAAATGACAGCAGCAAGTTCAGCAAGATGAAGGGGTAGGGGTCCCAGGCCGCTGTACCGCTCAAGACGTTGCCCGCGATCCAGACCACGATGGCGGTGCTCTGGAGGATGATGAAACGCCAGGAACCCACGGTGGCGGCCACGATGTCGGCCAGCCATTGCCCGCGTGTGGGCGGTGGGATCTGGAGGTGTTCGGCCGACAGCATCGGGACGATGGCGTGTTTTTGCCGATGAGCCCGGCGGTGCTGGCGCAGCAGTTCAAGCTGTTGGCTTTCGTCCTGTGGCGCAGGCGCGGCGGTGTGGGTTGGGGATGTCATCTGGACCTCATGGCTGTGTTGCTGCAGGTTAGCAGGCTTCGGGCGGGTCTTGTCTGTGTGGTTTGCAAAACAGACAAGGCGATCGTCAAGCATGACAGTGTGGGTGGGGCTTGGTGACCCACCAGTCTCACGGGCGTTGCGCCCCGTCAGCGCTCGAACAAAGTGCAGCCCACGGCTTGCAGATGTTTTCAACCAATGGAGAAATGACCATGAGCAACCTCACACGTTTTAACCCTTTCAGTGAATTGAGAGATCCTTTCGGCGACGATTTTTTCAAGGGCTTTGCCATGCGCCCGGTGTACCGCATGCTCGAAGGCGAGCCACAGATGCGGCTCGATCTGTCAGAAGACGACAAGAACTTTTTTGTCAAAGCCGAGATTCCCGGCGTGAACAAGGAAGACATCAAGGTGTCGGTGGACGGCAACCAGGTCTCGCTCAGTGCCGAAGTGAAAAAGGAAAAGGAAGAAAAAGAAGGCGCCAAAGTCATCCGCAGCGAGCGGTATTACGGCAGCGTCTCGCGCAGCTTCACGCTCGATGAGAGCGTGGACCAGGCCGCAGCGCAGGCCAAGTACGAAGACGGTGTGTTGCAGCTGACCTTGCCCAAAAAGCCCAATGGGCAAGCCCGTTTGCTCAAGATCGCCTGACGGCGCTGCGGCCTTGGCGGTCGCTGGCCAGCCCTGACCCTGCAAGGCGTGCGCTTTGCAGGGTTTTTTTGTGGCTTGTCTGTGCCCGCGTTTTAAAACTGGACTGATGGTGAAAATGCAGGCAAACTGAAGGTCTGCTGTTGACACATTTCCATGAGCATTCAAGTCTTGATCGTCGGTATCCACCTCGCGCGCAGCACGCGGGGCAAGTCCTGCGCGCCACCCGCCATGCGCTAAGCGGCTTTTGCAGTTCGGCGGTTTCATCCTCGCGCTGCAGGCCATCTCCTTTTCTCATTTGTTTTCACGGGCTCTGTGCGCACTCGCGCATGGCCCTTTCATCTATTGGAGTTAGACATGGCTGATTTGTTTGAGAACCCCATGGGTTTGTGCGGTTTTGAGTTTGTGGAGTTCGCCTCGCCGGTGGCAGGCCTGCTGGAGCCCTTGTTTGAAAAAATGGGCTTTTCGCTGGTGGCCAAACACCGGTCTAAAGACGTGGTGCTGTACCGTCAGGGCGACATCAACTTCATCGTGAACCGCGAGCCCAAAAGCCTGGCCGGTTACTTTGCTGCCGAGCATGGCCCCTGTGCCTGCGCGCTGGCCTTCCGTGTGAAGGATTCGCACAAAGCGTATGAGCGTGCACTCGAGATGGGTGCGCAGCCCGTGGATGTGCCCACGGGGCCGATGGAGTTGCGCCTGCCCGCCATCAAGGGCATTGGCGGTGCGCCGCTGTATTTGATCGACCGTTACGAAGACGGCAAGAGCATCTACGACATCGACTTTGAATTCATCGAGGGCGTGGACCGCCACCCGCCGGGTCATGGCTTCAAGATCATCGACCACCTCACGCACAACGTCTACAAAGGCCGCATGGCGTTTTGGGGCGGTTTCTACGAGAAGATTTTCAACTTCCGCGAGATCCGTTACTTCGACATCAAGGGCGAATACACGGGCCTGACCAGCCGCGCCATGACCGCACCCGATGGCCTGATCCGCATCCCGCTCAACGAAGAATCGGGCAAGACCGGTGGGCAGATCGAAGAGTTCCTGATGCAGTTCAACGGCGAGGGCATCCAGCACATCGCGCTGCTGACCGACGACATCCTCAAAAGCGTGGACGCCTTGCAGATGGCGGGCATTCCGCTGATGA